>Ga0207755_100039_pt1 | contig 144301 bp, 135 predicted proteins | sample A23P2SouthBayCA_FD_187734 | JGI IMG/M metagenome (GOLD analysis project Ga0207755, IMG submission 187734) | Aerobic enrichment media microbial communities from Bioluminiscent Bay, La Parguera, Puerto Rico - A23 P2 (SPAdes) | ecosystem: Environmental > Aquatic > Marine > Unclassified ...
GCGCCACAGGAGGAGAGGGGTTGCTCGACTGACTGGCCGCACTCGCGTCCGCCAACCGGGGATTTCTTGCGCCTCGGCGCGCTCTCGGCGGTATGGACGACTGGATCATCGACGACGAGCGGCTCTCGCTGGAGCGCAAGTCCGTCTTGCCCGGCGAGGGGTTTTTCTACCCTGACTCGCTGGAGGAATCGCAGAAAGAGAGCAAAGCGGCCGAGGCGTTCGCCGAGGCCGAGACGGTGGTCATCGCGGACACAGACGCCGATGGACTGGGCTGTGTCGCACTGATCCGCGAAGCGGTCGGCGAGGCCGGCCTCGTTCCCGCGGGCCCGCACGAACTCCGCCAGAGCATCGAGTGGGCCGAGCAGTTCGCCGCCGAGGGCGCCACCGTCTTTGTCTGTGACCTCTGTCCGGACGACTCCGACGACATCGCCGGTATCGAGGCACTCGCCGAGAAGACCACGGTCCGCTGGTTCGACCACCACCAGTGGGACGACGATATCGCGGCGACGGTCCGCGAGGCGGGGGTCGAACTCGTCGTCGGCGACTCCGAAGAGGTCTGTACGACCGACGTCGCGCTCGCGGAACTCGACTACGACTTCCCCGAGCGCTTCGCCGCCCTCGCCGCCGTCACGCGCGATCACGACCTGTGGATCAAAGAGGACGACCGTAGCGACGACCTCGCGGACTACTCGATGTGGTCAGAACCCGAGGAGTACGTCGCGACGATCCGGGAACACGGCGCCGACTTCCCCGAGGAAGTCGAGGAGTATCTCGCCGAACGGCGCATCGAGAAGGAGGCCCTCATCGAGAAGGCCGTCGAGCGGGCGGAACTCCGCGAGGTCGGCGAGTGGACCGTCGGCGTCACCTACGGTCGCTGCTCGCAAAACGAGGTCGCCGAAGCGCTCCGCCAGCAGGGCGCCGACGCCGCCGTGATCGTCAAACCGGCGGGCAGCGCCTCGATCCGTGGGACCGAAACCTTCGAGCGCGCGCACGAAGTCGCCGCGCAGGTTCACGGCGGCGGCCACCCGCGAGCGGCCGGCTGCAAGCCCCACATCTACGACGACATGCTCGACTACGCCCACCACTGGACGACCCGCGGCGCGGTGGCGAAACAGAAGATCCTCGACGGGTTCGAGAACCTGCCCCCGGAAGACGAGGAAGGCATCGACACGGACCGGTAGCGCGTTCGCACCGACGCCGCCGTCAACTCGGCGGGCGGCCTACTTCTCGCCCGCGAGCCACTTGTCGGAGTAGGCCTCGCCGCAGGCACAGGAGACGTAGGCGTGGATCACGTCTCCCTCCTGGTAGAGCCCCTCGACCTCCTCGTTCTGTTCCTCGGCGAACGCGAAGACGAAACGGGCGTCGTGGTCCTCGTCGGCCTCGTCATCGGTGTCGTCCGTCCCACTGGGTCCGCCGACGCTCGGGCACACCCCGCCGGTGCAGTCCGGGTAGACCATGCCTTCGGTGCCCATCGCTCGCTTCGCGAACTGCATGGGGTCGACGCCGACGGCGCTCTGGAAGGACCTCCGACCCTTCTCGCCGTCGACGACGAGGACGACCCCGCCGTCGACGCGCTCACCTCGCTCGGCCAGCGCCTCGATCCCCGAGACGGCGTCGTCGGACAGGTACATCAGCACGTCTTCGGGCCGGTCGCCGGCCAGAAACTCCTCGCGGTCGCTCATGATCCCCCCGAGCGCGGCCGCCGTGAAAAGCCCCCCGTTCGCGTCCGGTGCGGTCCTCTCGTCCGGCCGTCACGGCGACGCCCGCTCGGACCGTCACAGCTCTTTTTGCATCTCGACGTGGTCGATACCGGCCTCCTCGAACACGTCGCTCGTCGTCTCGTACCCCAGGTCAGCGTAGAACTCTTCGACGTGCAGTTGCGCGTGCAGTTCGAGTTCCTCGAGTCCGACATCGGCCGCAGTCGTCTCCAGTTCGGCCATGATCGCCCGTCCGATGCCCTCGCCGCGCCGGTCGGCGACGACGGCGACGCGCTCGACTTTCCCGATCGTACCCTCGCCGACCGTGGCCGCATCGCTGGCTCGCAGGCGCGCCGCTCCGACGGGCTCACTGTCGTCGATAGCGACGAAGTGGACGGCCTCGCCGTCCTTGCCGTCGACCTCGATATCCCCGGGAACGCCCTGTTCCTCGACGAAGACGTCGCGCCGGACCGCGAGCGCGGCCTCGCGGTCCGAGTCTGTCTCTGCTCGCCGCACGGTGACCGTCATCGACGACGTCTTGTGCGGCGACCGGCCTCAGGATTGCGGTTCTGTGGCCTCCTCTGCGGTTCGGGGACAGCCGTTTTGTGGCCGGCGGACGTACCGCTCGAGTGCCATGTCCGGCTTCGAGACGTACGACTGTGCGGAGTGTTCGGAATCGTTCGCGGCGCATCCGAGCGCGCTGGCGGCGGGAAACGAGTACTGCAGTCCGCGGTGCGAGTCCGCGGGGAAAGGACTGAACTGAGGGAAACCGCGGCTTAGCTACCGTCGGGACTGTAGTTCGGCGCCTCGTCGGTGATGACGACGTCGTGGGGGTGACCCTCCTGCTGGCCGGCCTGTGAGACCTTGACGAACTCCGCGCGCTCTTTGAATTCGGGGATCGTCTCGGCGCCGACGTAGCCCATGCCCGAGCGCATACCGCCGACGAGCTGGTGGAGTTCGCTGGCGAGCGTCCCCTTGTACGGCGTCGCTGCCTCGACGCCCTCGGGGACCATCTCCTCCTCTTCGTCCTCGTCGACGTCTTTCAGGTAGCGGTCGCCGCCGCCTGACTGCATCGCGCCGACGCTCCCCATGCCGCGGTACTGCTTGTACTTCTTGCCGTTCATCGTCACGACGCGGCCGGGCGCCTCGTCGGTGCCCGCGAAGTACGACCCGAGCATGACCGCGTCAGCACCGGCCGCGATGGCCTTGATAGCGTCGCCGGAGTAGCGGATGCCGCCGTCCGCGATGACCGGGACGCCTTCGGGGTCGGCCACGTCGGCGACCTGTGCGACGGCGGTGATCTGGGGCATGCCGGCGCCGGTGACGACGCGCGTGGTACAGATCGAGCCCGGGCCGATACCGACCTTGATGCCGTCGGCGAAGTCGACGACGGCCGCGGCGGCCTCGCGCGTGCCGACGTTCCCGACGACGACGTCGGCCTCGACTTCGTCTTTGATCTCGCGGGCGCTCTCGACGACGTTCATGTTGTGTGCGTGCGCGCAGTCTATGAACAGCACGTCCGCGCCGGCCTCGTCGGCGGCGCTGGCGCGGTCCGTTTCGAAGGGGCCGACGGCGACGCCGACGCGCAGAGAGCCGTCCTCAGCGCGGGCCGCGGCGTCGTACTCGCGGCGCTGGAGGATGCCCTGCATCGTGATGAGGCCGAACAGACGGTTCTCCTCGTCGACGATGGGGACGCGCTCGATCTTGTGTTCGTACATGAGTTCGAGCGCCTCGCGCGGCGTGACGTCCTCGGGCGCGGTGATGACCTCGTCGGTCATCGCCTCGCGCACCTCGTCGGACTCGCCGACTTCGAGGTACGGCCGGATGTCGGTGCCGGAGATGATGCCGAGCACTTCGCCGGTTTCGGCGACGACGGGAGCGCCAGAGACGCCTTCGTGCTCCATCATCTCGTCTACCTCGCGGACAGTCTGGTCGGGCGAAGCCGTCACGACGTCGCGGATGATGAGTTCGTCGGCGCGCTTGACGCGCTCGACCTGTGCCACCGTCTCCTCGACGGGCATGTTGCGGTGGAGGACGCCCAGGCCGCCCTGCCGGGCCATCGCGATGGCCATCTCGGCCTCGGTGACGGTGTCCATCGCCGCCGAGAGCACCGGGACCTGCAACTGGACGTTCCTCGAGACGCGCGTCGCCGTGTCCGCGTCGTCGGCCTCGACGTGACTCTCCTTCGGTCGCAAGAGCACGTCGTCGAACGTCAGCGCCTCCGGCACGCGGAGTTTCTCCGAGAAAGGTTCGGGATCGTTCGCCATGTAAACCGTCGCTCCCGATGGCTCAAAAGGGTTGCGAGACGGGCGCTCCGTGCGAATCGTTCCCGGAGCGAACCGTCGATCCTTCCCCGAGCGCGACCGTCACTCGGTCACGGAACGCGACTGTCGTCGCGGCCCGATCTCCCACCCTGTGGGCCGTGTGGTCGCGTCTCACGCAACCGTTTTGCCCGAATGAACAAAAGTGAAGAATATGCGTTCAGCCAGTCCCTCGTACGCTGGCATCGGCCGGACGAGCACCTGCGACGCCGCGAGCGTCGCGAAAACACCGTCCGCCAAACTCTTCGCACGGGACTGGAACGCGTTCGCCTCGCCCTGCTTCGGCGGTGCCGACGGTCGGCGCCACAGGCAGTCTCGAGGCGACCAGCCCCCACTGGCCACGGGAGACGGCCACGCCTGACCGTATGAGCCACTCCCGAAAGGCCATCAGCCTGTCCGCCGAGCGACGGGCACATAGCGCCCGGTCGACGCTCGCGACGGTCATGTGTCTCCCGCTCGTCGACGGCGTCTTCCCGGCGCTCGTGCTCGCCGGCGCGCTCTCGGATCCCGCCGGTATCGCTACCGTCGGCCTCCTCGTCTTCGGCGGGAGCGCCACCGTCGCCGTCATCCTCTCCGAACTCGGCGGGTCTCGGCGCCGGCGCGTGGCGACGGTGCTCGCCGTCGGCGCTGTCGTCGTCCCCGTCGCCGCGCTCGAAGCCGCGGCCGCGCCGACCATCCGGAGTCTGCTCAGGCTCTCAGTCCTCGAGCCGTTCGCGGCGCTCGTGGTCCTCGCCGTCGCCGCCAGAACGGCGAGCGCGAGCGTCAGCGAGTTGCTCCCCCGCCCCGCCGTCGTCGTCGCCGTCGGCCTGCTCGTCAGCCTCGACCCGAGCGGCGCCTCGCTGGTGCTGTCGACCGACCCCGCCCTCGTCCTCCGCGCGGCCGGCGCGGCGGGCCTCGGCGTCGTGGCTGCCCTGCTGGTCGCCGTCGCGGCGCCGCGCCTGCGCACCGTCGTCGACGTCGACCGCTTCCGCTTCGGTAGCGCCGTCGCGCTCGGCGTCCTCGCGCTCTCGATGGTCGGGCTCGTCCCCTCGGACTCGCCGCTCGCGCTCGCGGTGCTGGGCGTGACGGTCCTGCTCTCGTTCGACCCCGGCGACCCCGACGACACCGACGGGGAACCGGGCGACGGCGCCCCTCGCGCGGTCGCGGACGGCGGCGCGGAGTGAGTTCACTTTCACCGCGAGGCGAAGGGCTTTACGTGGGAGGCGACCTGGCAGAGATATGGCCGACAATCGCGTCGTGCAAGGGCGGATGGTCACGCCGAAGCGCCTCGCCGAACTGGTCGAGGGCGAGTCGGTGATGGACGCAGAGGAGATAACCGACGCCGACCGGGACTGCCCCGACTGCGGCGGGGACGTCCTCGAAGTGGGATACATGCCGAGCGTCACCGCGTTCGTGACCGGCTACAAGTGCCAGGACTGCGACTGGAGCGAGCGCGAGGAGTGAACGCTGAAGGGATCCGCCTGACCGGGAGAGCGCGAAGCGAAACCCCTTTACGGAGATTGGGCCTACGGACAACTGCGAGGGGTCGTGGCCAAGTCCGGCATGGCGACTGACTCCAGAGGCACGGCGCCTGGGACGAGACTCCAGACTGATATACTGAGCCGCCGACTGATCATCGGCGGCGTGATGACCCTCTGGAGTTCCGAGGCGCTACCGGAGATATCAGTCGATCGGGAGTTCAAATCTCTCCGACCCCATCCTCGCATTTAATTCATCTTCAGGAGGTGTTAGTCTGCCGGCCGATTTCGGTGGTTTCGGGGCCCCCTCAAATCGGTAGTATCCGTATATTCCGGGGCGTTTGACTCGACTTCTGGGTCCGGTACCGCGCTACTCCTGACACTGGGTTTATAGTGTCCACTGTCGTACGCAGCGACATGGGATTTTTCGGACGTCTCAAAACAGGCTGGGCCCTGTCGATGGATAGTCTGCAAGTGTTGCGGCGGGAGCCGAGTCTCTCGGTTTTCCCGCTCATCGCGGGTCTCTCCGGCGCGATCTTCATGGGTCTCGTGCTCGGCGGTGCGGTCTTCGTCACCGGCACCGACCCGGGGCCGGCACTCTACGTCGCGCTGTTTCTCGTGTATCTCGGGACGGCGTTCATCTCGTCGTTTTTCACGGCGGCGCTCGTCTACAACGCCCGCGAGGTGTTCGAGGGGCGGGACCCGACGCTCAACGACGGGATGGCGGCCGCCTGGCGGAACAAGCGCACGCTGTTCGTCTGGGCGCTGATCTCGGCTATCGTCGGAACGATCCTCAGAGCGATCGAGAGCGCCGACAACCCCATCGCGGACATCGCCAGTCTCATCTTCAGCGTGGCGTGGGGTATCCTGACTTACTTCATCATCCCCGTCATCGTCTTCGAGAACGTGGGCGTCAGGGACATGTTCAGCCGCTCCGGCGAGACGTTCAAACAGACGTGGGGCGAAACGGCCGGTGCGGGCTTCGGTGTCGGGATCATCACTGTTCTGTTCACGCTCGCAGGCCTCGCGATCGCCGCGCTCGTCTTCGTGACACTCGGTTCGACCGCCGTCGGCGCGGTCGGCGCTATCGCGCTCGCGGTCCTGGTCGTTCTGCTCGCCTTCCTGCTGGGTTCGACGCTCGGCTCGGTCGCCAAGACCGCGCTCTACGTCTACGCGACCGAGGGGAAACGCCCCGAGGGATTCGAAAACGTCGACTTCTCGAACGCGCGAAGCTGAACGCCCCGCAGTTCGAAGCGCTCGCGGGCCGTCAGTGTGCCAGAGTTTCCGCAGATTCTGTCCCCGATCAGCAGCTTCAACGGCGTCGCGGCCGAATCAGCGCGTGTCTATGACCGAGATTCCGACGCGAACGCTTCCGAGCGGCGACGACCTCCCGCAACTCGGGTTCGGTACCTGGCAACTCGACGGCGACACCGTCCGCGACGGCGTCCACACCGCCATGGACGCCGGGTACACGCACGTCGACACGGCCGAAGGCTACCACAACGAAGGCAAGATCGGCGACGCGCTCGAAGAGTACGACCGCGAGAACGTCTTCCTCACTTCGAAGGTCCTCCCGAAACACCTCAACTACGATTCCCTGATCGAGGCCTGCGAGGACTCGCTGGACCGTCTCGGCACGGACTATCTCGACCTCTATCTCATCCACTGGCCGAACCCCGCGGTCTCGCTGCGAGAATCGCTCGACGCGATGGCGGCGCTGCACGGTCGCGGGCTCGTCCGCAACGTCGGCGTGTCGAACTTCTCGGCCTATCAGCTCTCCTGTGCGCAACACATCGCCGACGTGCCCATCGCGGTCAACCAGATCGAGTTCCACCCCTGGTTCCAGCGGCCCGACCTCGTCGAGTACTGCCGCGAGACCGACGTGGTCGTCGAGGCCGCCGCGCCGCTGGCTCGCACCGAGATCTTCGAGGACGAAGTCGTCCAGTCTCTGGCCGAGGAGTACGACCGGTCGATACCCCAGATAGTGCTCAAGTGGGCCATCGAGCGCGATATCGTCGTCCTGCCCAAGTCCTCATCGGCCGCGCACATCCGCGACAACGCCGACCTGTTCGACTGGTCGATGACGGACGACGACCTCGAAGCCCTGGACGACCGCGACCGCGATTACCCCGTCTACGACACGCCCGCCCGAGACTGGACGAGCCAGGTCTACGGGATCCGGCAGTAGCTCGCTGTTCGGTGTCCGACGGATCGGCGTCTGCCGGACGAATCGAGGCGCCGTTCCGGGCTGTGACTCGCGGGGTTCCAATCCCGTGCCGTTTTCACGCCTCGCTGTCGCTCGCCGGAAAACGGGCGTGGCGGGATTCGAACCCGCGATCGAGAGGTTAGGAACCTCTCGCCCTGTCCCCTAGGCCACACGCCCTATCCGAAACTGCCGCTCGGACGGAAAAACGGTTACTATTGGTACTCACACGGTGAAGAAAGCAAAAAACATGTGGACCGACTGCGTCGTCTACTTGCTGGTCGAACTCTCGGTCGAGGAGTCCGACCCGGCCGTCTCGACGAACTCGCTTTCGACCTCCTCGTCGTCCTCACCGTTGGCCTCTTCGAGCGAGGCGCCTTCCTGCATCTCTTCGAGTTCTTCTTCGACCTGCTGGCGACCTTTCTGGAATTCGCCCATCGCCTGACCGGTCGAGCGTGCGAGTTTCGGGATCTTGTTCGCGCCGAACAGCAACACGGCTATCAGCAAGATCACGACGAGTTCTGGCCCACCCGGGATGCCCCCCGGGAAGAGGGGGATTGCTACTTCGTGCATCGCTATCGGAGGTTACTCGGTGCTAATTATAACCTTTTTGCTGTCTGCCAGTCCGGGAGAAGAGCCCGCTATCAATCTTTTGCCGTCGTTCGGGACCGCCGCGGTCCGAAGACCCTTCCGTCCGCGCACCAATCGCCGGCATGGTCTCAGTCGGTGACGCCGCACCCGATTTCACAGCACCGCTCGCTACCGGCGACGTCGAACAGTTCACCCTCTCGGACAGCCTCGACGACGCCCCCATCGTCCTCGCCTTCTTCCCGGGCGCCTTCACCGGCACCTGTTCACACGAACTCCAGACGTTCGAGGACCGCCTCGGAGAGTTCGGCGAACTCGGCGCCAGGGTCCTGGGGATCAGCGTCGATACCCCCTTCGCCCTCAACGCCTTCCGGGACGAACTCGGACTCTCCTTCGACCTGGTCAGCGACACCAACCGCCGCCTCGTTGAGGCGTACGACGTTCGGACGGACTTCGCCTCGATCGGTGTCGAGGACCTCGCCAAACGAGCGGTCTTCGTCGTCGACGGCGACGGCGTGGTCAGATTCGCCTGGGTCTCCGACGACCCCGGCATCGAACCGGACTACGACGACGTGTACGATGCGGTCGCGTCGCTGGCGGAAACGCCCGCCAAGTAGCGAGCGTCGCGATGGCCGCGGGGTTTTTGCGTCAGTAGGCGGTCAGTGCAGGCATGCGAGACGGCCGTCTCTACGACCCAGACGAAGACCACGCCTTCCCCGACCAGCGAGTGAACGAGGTGCTCGCCGTCCTCGAGGACGACCCCGAGGTCCAGACGTACCTCGACGCGCAGAACGTCAATCCCGTCGACCGGATGCGCTACAACGACCACGGCACGAAACACGTCGAAATCGTCAAAAACCGCGCGCTCTGTCTCTACGACCTGCTCAAAGAGACCGGCGTCGAGTTCGACGGCGCGGCCGACCAGGGCCTCGAAGAGGCCGACGAGGCGGTCATCATCGCGCTCGCGGCGACGCTGCACGACATCGGGCACGTCGTCCACCGCGACGACCACACTTACTACTCCATCCCGCTGGCCGCGGACCTGCTCGACCGGATCCTGCCCGAATTCTACGACACCGAGGCTGCCGTCCGCGTCAAAGGCGAAACCCTCCACGCGATTCTCTGTCACACCACCGAGGAGAACCCGCTGACGCTCGAGGCGGGGGTCGTCCGTGTCGCGGACGCACTCGACATGGAGCAGGGTCGCTCGCGGATTCCCTACGAACACGGCGGGCGCGGGATCAACACCGTCTCCAGCCAGGCCATCGAGCGGGTGTCGCTCAAGTCGGGCGACGAGGCGCGCGTCCTCGTCGAGATATCGATGCGCAACGCCGCCGGTGTCTACCAGGTCGACGAACTGCTCAAGGCCAAACTCCGCAAGTCGGGGCTGGAATCGCACGTGCGGATCATCGCCCTGAACACCAGCGACGGCGACGACAACATCGTCGAGCGAATCGAACTCTGAGCGGTCGCCTCAGCGACGGCCCGTCGCCCCTGCGAGTGACTCTCCAGCAGGGCTCTCTCCGAACGTAACGCATTACGTCGCGTAGTCGAATCCCGACCCGTGAGCAGCGACTCGGGCGGATCCCTGCGCTTGCTCCGGGACCGGGAGTTCCTGGCACTCGCCGGGACCGCCTTCGCGCGGTCGCAGGCGTACTCTACCATCGCCATCGCGCTCGCGCTGTACGCCGACGTGTTCTCGACCTCCGGCACCGTCGAGGGGCTGTTCGGCACGGCCTTCGCGCTCGTCCAGCTGATCATCGTTCTCCCGCTGGGTCGGCAGATAGACACCGGCAACGCCAAGCGCTACCTCCTCGCGGGGCTCGTCCTCAACGTCTTCGTCTTCGTCGGTTTCGCGTTCGTCGAGTCCGTCTCGCACGTCATCCTGATGCGAGTTTTCCAGGGGCTCGGCGCGAGTTTGCTGTGGATCACCGGGTCGACGGTCGTCGGCGAGATCAGCCCCGACGACGAGCGCGGCCAGTGGCTGGGCACCTACAACCAGGTCGGCGCCTTCTCCAGTCTCGCCGGCGACGTTGTCGGCGGAATCCTGCTCGCGACGGCCGGATTCACCCTCACGTACAGCGTCCTCGCCGGCGTCACTATCGTCGCCGCCGTGGGCGTCTTGCTCTTCCTCCGGGATAATCCAGGGGGCCAGGCCGACCCCGAGGAGGCGACCGGCGTCGAGACGCTCCGGCAGTTGCTCGGCCGCTCGGCCGTCCGCGCGCTCGTCGTCTTCCGTCTCGGGCTCTCCTTCGGCAAGATGGCGGTCATCCTCTTTCTCCCCATCTACGCGCGCACCAGGTTCGGAATGAGTCCGGTCCTCGTCGGCGGTATCCTCGCGGGCGGAAAACTCACGAAGTCGCTCACGCAGGGCTACGTCGGCGCCTACACCGACCGCCTCGGCCACCACCACTACTTCGTCTTCGTCGGCGCGATGCTGTACGCGCTCGGCGCGGCGCTGATCCCGCTGGCGGAGTTCGCCGTCGGTGTTTTCCCGTCGATGCGCGTCTCGCTGGCGGGTTCGACCACGATGCTCCCGGCAGCCTTCTTCCCCCTCTTTCTCGCGTTCGCCGTCTGTGGGGTCGCCGACAGCATTCGGCTCCCCGCGAGCATGGCGCTGTTCGTCGAGGAGGGCGAACACTTCGACGCCGTCGCCGGGAGTCTCTCCCTGCGCTCGATCGCATGGAAGGTCGGCCAGGTCGTCGGCCCGGTGACCGTCGGCGCGCTCTGGGACGCCACCTCCGTGTTCGTCGCCTTCGCGACCGCCGGCGCGTTCATCGCCGTCGCCGCGCTCGCCTTTCTCTCGCTGTACCGCCTCGAACCAGCGCCTGAGCAAACCCCCGCCACCGGCGATTGATACGTGCCGAGCCCTGTCGGCCGTGACCCATTCCTGGACGACCGTGGGAACTATTGGCACAACGGTTTTTTGCACAGCGTCCCAAGGGGGTGTATGAGTCTCACTCCGCCAGACGAGTACGGGGACTCGGAGCCGGCGCCGTCGGGGGACGAGGACGCGCCGGCATCCCAGTCGCTCCTCGCTCGCGCCGTCGGTCGCCTGACCGGTGGCCTCCGTGCCGCCGCCGGCGCAGTCCGGGCGGGAGTCGTCGCCCTCCTCGACGCGCCCTCCCCGCCGGAGACCCACTCGGACCGATCCGAGCGCAGTGACAGAGGCGAGTCCGCAACGTCCGCACAGTACACGCTCGCCGCCGACGAGTCGGGAACCGACTCCGGGGCGGACGAGCCAGTGGCGACCGACGCCGAGCGCGTGTCCGAAGACGACGGTCCGACGTCGCCACCCGTTGTTTCGGCGTCGGAGTCGACGGAGATCGCCGTCTTCGGGGACGAACTCGACGGACCGGACCGGGACTGCCCCGAACTCAAGGTCCAGTGGCACGGCGACGCCGTCACGTTCGTCTCCCCGGACGAACCGAACGCCCGGATCACCTCCGACGTCTGGGAAGACGTCGAACGCTGACGTTCTCGCCCGGCGTTTTCTCCGCTCCGCCGTCGACACCTGCCGCTCCGTTGCCACTCGCTCCTCGCTCTCAGGATCCACTTCCGTCCAGCAGCGCGTCCACGCCCGAGAGCGACCCCATCGCCCCCGCACTGGTGGCCGACGCCGCCGCGACCGCGTTAGCGAACGCGAGGACGCGGTTCAGATCCGTCTCGCCGCGCGCGAGCGACGCCAGGGTGCCCGCCGTGAACGCGTCACCCGCGCCGGTCGTATCGACGACTGAGACCTCGTAGCCGTCGTGGCTCGCTCGGGCCGGCCCCCAGGGAGCGTCCCCGCCCGCGACGGCGGCCGACCCCGCCTCCCCGAGCGTCAGGAACACGGTGTGGGGGCCGCGTTCGCGGACCTCGGCAGCGAGCGCGTCGGGGTCGTCCCCCTCGAAGCCGGCCTCGCGGAGGTCGCCCGGTGTCGCGAACACCACGTCGCAGTCGCCGAGGACCGCCTCGATCTCGGCGGTGAAGTCGGCCTCGCGCCACAGCTCCGGGCGCGCGTTCGGGTCGAAACAGACCGTGCAGTCGTAGTTCTGTGCTCGCTCGCAGAGGTCACGCACCGCGCTTCGACTGGGCTCGCTCGCCAGCGCGACGCCGCCGACGGCGACCAGGTCCACGTCGGCGAGCGCGTCGTCGGGGACAGTGCCCGACTGGAGGCGCGTATCGGCGGTCCCGTCCCGATAGAAGGTGTACTCGGCATCGGCGTCGTCCTCGCGGCTGACGAACGCCAGCGTCGTCTTCGCCCGCGGATCGCGTTCGACGAACCGGTCGGGCAGGCCGTGGTCGCCGAGCGTGTCGACGAGGAAGTCGCCGAACGGGTCGGGACCGACGCGTGTCCAGAACCAGGGTCGACAGTCGAGTTGCGCGAGGCGGACGGCGACGTTTGCAGGCGCGCCGCCCGGGCGTCGGTCGAACGAGTCGACAGCCGCGAGCGGTCCCGTACTGTCGGGGAGGAAGTCGACGAGCGTCTCGCCGGCGACGAGGACGGGCGGAGTCATGGCTCGGTGTGGGGCCGGTCGCGACAAAAGCGCGCTGGCTCGGCGGTGACGAAAAGACTCGACGCCGACGGACTGGGTCGGTCGCGGCGCCGACGGGAACGGACGACCTTCGGGAGACCGACGTGAGTCGCGCTCTCATAGTGATTGTTGTAGCGATGTTCCGGTACGCGCCGACCCCGGTGTCGGCGCTATCCGGAAATAATCTACAACAAGCACTATCAGTCGCCCTGACCGACACGGAGGACCTGCACGAGCGAGTAGACGGGGACGCCCTCGATCTCCTCGACGCCGCGCTTGTCCGTGAGCACGGCGCAGGCGACGGGATTGCCGCCGTGGTCCCGGACGGCCTCGATCGTCTCGGTCATCGTCGTCCCGCTCGTGATAGTGTCGTCGACGACGTAGCAGTCGCGGTCGCGGATCTGCGCGAAGTTCCGGGAAAAGGAGCCCGAGAGGTCCTCGCTGTCGCTGTCGTCCCACTGGTGTTTGCTCGGGGCGTACGTGCCCAGATCCGTGTCGAGTTCGCGCGCGACGGTCGTCGCGATGGGGGCGCCCGCTTTCTCGATGCCGATGGTCAGGTCGACGTCTTCTCCCTCCTTGTCGAGCAGGTGCGCGACCGCCCGCCCGACGAAGGTGAGACGGGCGCTATCGCGGCCGATCGCGCTCCAGTCGACGTGGATGTCGTGGGGGCCGGTCGCCGTCTCCGACCGGGAGTCCGAGGCGGTGACGCCGCTCCGTGAGACCAGCCAGGAGGCGGTCTCCTTCGAGACGTTCAGTTCGTCGGCGATCTCGCCCTTCGAGAGGCCCCGTTCGGCCAGGTCCGCCGCGCTTTCGATGAGGTCGTCGATGTTCTTCATGCGTCTTCGTTACGCCTTTCGAACGCAAGGGTGTTACCGGTTGCGGGACCGTCTCGCCGTCGTCCCGGACTGTTCCGCCCGACGCGGGTCGGCTGCCACCCCAAGCTACAGGGCCGCGCGCCGAGTACCGCCGGCAATGGAACGGTACGACCATCTCTATCGCCTCTACGAGGAGTTCGACGCCGAGACGCTGCGGGCCTACCGCGATTTCGTCGACCTCTTTCCCCCGGTCGACGAGCGAGTCGCCCTCTCGTACTGGGAGGACGCCAGCGAGCAACTCGACGAGCGCCGGGCCGCCATTCAGGAGGCGTTCCCCGGCACGGGCGAGACCTACGCCGACATCGCCGCGCGAGCGACCCGCGACCAGGCCTTCACGGGACTGGACCTCGCGACGAAACACGACCGCGCCGTCAACGCCCTGGTCCTCGACGTCGACGAGACGCTACGCTCGGCCGGCACGACCGACAACGAGATCCCCCGCGAGACGCTGCATCTCCTGACCGAATTCCACGAGAACGGCGTCCCGATCGTCGTCTGCACGGGCCAGACCCTGGAGAACGTCAAGGGGTTTCTCATCCAGGGGCTCGGGAACGCCATCGTCCACTCCGGCGAGTTGAGCGTCGTCTACGAGGCCGGGACCGGCGTGTTCACGCCCGGCCACGGTCCCGACACCAAACGACTGCTGTACGACGACCTGGACGCGGCGGTCACGGACGTCTTCGAGGCGCTACGACGGCGCGTGCTCTCCGAGGCCCCCGACCGGATCCGCCGGGGCTGTCACCTCCAGGGCAACGAGTTCAACGTCACGCTCAAGCCCAACTTCGAGACGGGGAGCGAGGCCGCGACGGAGATCATCGATGACGGCCTCGTCTACCTTCTCGACCTGCTCGGTGACGTGGTAGCCGAACGGGTCGTCGACGGTCCACACGCCGAGTCAGCGGACGGCGACGCCTACACCGACTGGACGCGGGCCCACTACGCCGAGCGCGACCCGGAGATCCGGGCGGTCCTCGACGACTGCGACTCGCTCCCCGCGACGGCCGACCCGCCGGACGGCGTCGCGACCTTCCTCGACAGGGTGGACGTGGCCTATTACGAAGGCGACGCGGCCGAAGTCGCCAGCCGCGAACTCAACAAGGTGGTCGGCGTCGAGGCGGCGCTCGACGTGCTCGACGTGGGGGACCCGTTCGCCCTGGTCATGGGCGACAGCAAGAGCGACTTGCGCGTCATGGAGTGGGCCGCCGACCACGACACCGGCATCGCGGCCGCGCCGGAACACGCCTCGGAGTCCGTCCTCGAACAGGTCCGCGACACCGACGGCCTCGTGTTCGCCCCTGGCGAAGCGAGCGCGGTGTTGCGCACTGTCTCCGTCTGCAACGCGCTCGTCGGCGACGACTGAGCGGTCGCTCCCGCTCGCGGAGAGTGACTGGGCGGTCGCACCCGCTCGCGGACGGACTTTCGGGAGCCAGTCGCGGAAACGCATGATTTACTGTGGCCCACCGTCATCTGCGGACGAGTTCATGAGCGATATCGCATCCGTGGACGTCGGAATCGTCGGACTCGGTGGTATCGGTGAGACGCACGCGGAACGACTCCGGGAGATAGACGCCTCGCTGGTGGGCGGGATGGACGTCGACCCGACCGCGCGCAAGTCCTTCGCGGACCGCTTCGGCGTCGAGACCTACGAGGACCACGAAACCCTCTACGACCACGTCGACGCCGTGTTCGTCACGACCCCCAACCGGTTCCACGCCGACTACGGCGTCGACGCGCTCGAGGCCGGACTGGACGTGCTCGTCGAGAAACCGCTCGCGCACACGCTCGAAGCGGCCGAGCGCGTCGCCGCTGCCGCCCGCGAGAGCCACGGGATCTGCATGGTCGGGTTCCACACCCGCTTCGAGAACCCCGTCGAAGCCCTCGTCGACGACCGCGACGCCGGCCGCTTCGGCGACCTGAATCACGTCGAGGCCTCCTACGTCCGCCGTCGGGGTATCCCCGGCCGCGGGTCGTGGTTCACCCAGAAAGACGTCGCCGGCGGCGGTGCGCTCATCGACATCGGCGTTCACGCCGTCGACCTCTCGCTGTACCTGCTGGGCTACCCCGACATCGAAGAGGTCACCGGCGTCACGCGCTCGCAGTTCGGCGGGAGCGACGACTACACCTACCTGAACATGTGGGGCGAGGACCGCGGCCCCGAGAACTTCGATGTCGAGGACTCCGCGTCGGCGTTCATCCGCTGTGCAGACGGTCGCTCCGTCTCGCTGGAAGTCGCCTGGGCGGTCAACCGCCCGCCCCTCCAGGAGTACGTCCTCCGCGGCGACGAGGCCGGCGCGACCTACCGGCCTGGGGATGGCCTGACCGTCCACGAAGAAGGATCCGGCAGCGTCGACAGCCTCGTCGACGCGAGCGTGGAGACTCGCGGGAACGTGGCCAAGGCCGACGAGGACCGCTACTTCCTCGAACACGCCCTCGCAGGGGAACAGCCCGAGCGAAACACCGTCGAGCAGGCGCTGACCGTCCAGCGCGTCCTCGACGCCATCTATCGGGCCGACGAGACCGGGCGGGCCGTCGAACTCGCCGAGTGAATCGCGCCGGTTTCCAGCCCCATCGAACGGCCCACTATGCCGAATCCCCCTGGATGACCGCCGCTAGCGACGCATCTCCAGCGACGGGAGAGTTCCGCCCGGACAGGAAGCTTTAACTCGAAATGGAGTAACTTTTTGCTCAATGAAAGCCATCGCTGTGCGCCGCGGTGCCGACCAGCCCGAGGTGATAGAGAAGCCTCGGCCGGACCCGGCCGAGGGTGAAGTGCTGTTGCGGACACTCCGCGTCGGCGTCGACGGGACCGACCACGAGGTCATCGGCGGTGCCCACGGCGGGTTCCCCGAGGGCGAGGACCACATGGTCCTCGGGCACGAGGCCGTCGCAGTCGTCGAAGACGCGAACGGAACCGGGCTCTCGGAAGGCGACGTGGTCGTGCCGACGGTCAGGCGCCCGCCAGCCGAGGGTACGAACGAGTACTTCGAGCGGAACGAACCCGACATGGCGCCCGAGGGGGAGTACGTCGAGCGCGGCATCGTCGGCGCTCACGGCTACATGGCCGAGTACGTCACGAGCGACCCCGAGTACCTCGTCCCCTACCCCGAAGACAGCTGGGAGTTCGGTTTCTTCACCGAGCCGATAAGCGTCACCGAGAAGGCGTTCGAACACGCCTACGCGTCGCGTTCGGCGTTCCAGTGGGACCCCGAGTCGGCGCTCGTGCTCGGCAACCGCTCGCTCGGTCTCGTGACACTCGCGATGCTCGAGTACGGGATCGACAGCGACCGCTCGTTCGCCACGGAGTCGTTCGACCGCACCTACTGTCTGGGCAGGCGCGAACGGCCGGACCCGACCGTCGACCTGATCGAGGAGATCGGCGGCACATACGTCAATTCCAACGACACCGAGCTGGCGGCGGTCCCCGAGGCGTTCGAGGGGATGGACTTCGTCTACGAGGCGACGGGCTACGCGCCCCACGCCTTCGACACCGTGGAGGCGCTGGCGCCCAACGGCGTCGGCGCGTTGCTCGGCATCCCGGAAGACTGGGAGTTCGAGATCGACGGCGGTCGGCTCCACAACGAACTCGTTCTCCACAACAAGGCGCTGGTCGGAACGGTCAACTCCCACGTCAAACACTTCGAAGGAGCCGTCGACGCTATCGGTGAACTCCCGGACTGGTTGCTCGACGACCTGGTGACGACAATCGCCACGCCGGAGGACGTCGCCCCCGCGTTCGTCTACGACGACCACCAGATCAAGGCGGTCGTCGAGTTCGACCGGCTCTGAGGCGCGCCGCTCGCGGATCCGCCGGTGTCTCGGCGGTCGCGACCGTTGAACGAAGGGACAGACTGATTTGGTCGGTGGGGGTATGGGGAGACGACATGGTCGACGACGAACTCCTGGGGTCGCTCGAACGCGTCTCCGAGCGGTTCAATTTCGGCGAGTACGAGGCCAAAGCCTACCTCACCATCCTCGAACACGGGCGGCTGACGGCCTCGGAGATTTCCGAGTACACCGACATCCCCCAGCCGCGGGTGTACGACACCGTCCGGAGCCTCAGCGACGTGGGGCTCGTCGAACTGCAGGAATCGCGTCCGATGAAGGTACTGGCGATCGATCCCGCCGAGGCGTTCGACGACCTCCAGGAGTCGCTCGACCACCTCGTCGACGACCTGGAGGCCGAGTACACCGCCCCCGCCCGCGGCACCGAGGCCGTCTCGCTCGTCAAGTCCCGGCCCACGATACTCCGATACCTCTCCGACATCATCGAGTCGGCCGAATACGAACTGATGCTCTCGCTGACGCCGGATCTGTTCGACCGCTTCGAGGACCAGCTCCGCCGCCGCCGCGAGGCCGGCGTCGCCATCGAGATCCTCATCTCGCCCGCCGCCGAGGCGCCGGACCCGCGCGACTACGACTATCACGCGGTCGCCAGCGCGGTCAAGAAACGCCGCGGCGTCACGACGCCCATCGTCGCCGTCGCCGACGGCCGCTACTCCATCTACGCCACCCGCGAGAGCCTCAAGGGCGACACAGACCGCTACGGCGTCATCTTCGACCGCTCGGAGCTGGGTTTCCTCGTCTCGATGTTCATGAACACCGTCCTCTGGACGACGGCCGACACCGTCGTCACCGCCGACGACGACCTCACTTTCCCGCGTCGCTACGGTACGATCCGCCGCGCTATCTCCGACCTCACCGCGCTCGACGGCGACTTCTACGCCACCATCGAGGGCCGCGACGTGCTCACCGGCGAACAGATCGTCGTCGAGGGACCGGTCGTCGACGTGACCTTCAGCCCGAGCCGCGAGGAGGCGTCGCTGACCGTCGAGACCGAGGAGGGCGACGTGAAAGTCGGCGGCCAGGTCGCGGCCTTCGAGGACATGGAATCGTACGAGATCCGGATCGGTCGCGGCGCGCCGCCGGGGACGCTCGACTGACGACAGGAACCCGTCGCTCGCTCTCCTCGCTCTCCCTTTCGCCCTACCCGCTCTCCTCGCTCTCCCTTTCGCCCTTCTCACTCTATTTCCGAACCCGCCACGCCACAGTCAGCACTCCCCGTGAAGACGTGTCGAAAGACGGAGACGAGCGGAACCGTCGAAAAGCCAGGTGGGGCCGTTCTCCCCCCAGGAGTACGGAAGCCAGCGGGAACCTGACATCCCCATCGGACCGCATTGTGTCGTTTCATCTGGGACGGTATAAATGTTCAACTTTTTTTGGGCAAAGCGTCGAAGTCTTCGAAAAGGATTCCGCAACGAAAAAGTGAGTCCAATGTATATGGAATACGATAATGAGGGGAGATGACGTGGTCTCTCGGGGCCGACGTGTGGGGGTGAGCGGATGAGTGACGAGCGACTGGTGGGGTACGTCCTGAACTCGTCGGTGCGGACCGACGTGCTGGAGGCAGTCGTCGCGGGTGTGGTCACGACAGAAGAGCTCATCGGGCGGGTCGACGCGAGCGAGTCGGCGGTGTACAACGCCGTCCGCGACCTGGAACGGCGCGGCCTGGTCAGGTCCGTCGACGGGGGGTGGGGACCGACCGGCAGCGGGCAACTCGTCGCGGACCTGCTCGAACAGCAGGGAAACCTCTGTCCGCTCCTGTCGGACGACTACTGGCGAACCCACGACGTGAGCGCGCTCCCGCGCCGGTTCCGGATCCGACTGACCGAACTCGCGGACGCGGAGGTGTATCGCGGCAGCGACACCGACCCCCACGCTGTCGTCCGCGAGGTCGTCGAGCGCGTCGAGGCGGGGTCGCCCGACATCGATATCGTCTCACCGATCTACCAGGCCGAGTACGAGGCGGCGATGCCCGACTCTGACCGGGCGCGTCTGCTACTGGACACCACCGTCGTCGAGGAGGCGTTGACCGGCATCGAGGACCTGGAGACGGCCAAGGCCTTCGAACACACGGAGGTCCGGATCCTCGACGTCGACGTCGGCGTCGCGGTCACGCCCGACCACGTGATGCTCTCGCTGCCCACCATCGACGGGCAGTACGACTCGCGGACCGAGGTCATCGCCACCGACGACCGCGCCATCGCCTGGGGCAAGGACCTGTTCGAACACTACTGGCAGCAGGGCGTCTCCGACGAGGAGTTCCTCGCCGAGTACTTCCGCGAGGCCTGACGAACCGACCCGCGCGTCGACTGTGTTTTTGGCGAACCTAAAAACTAAAGAGTGTCGAGTGGGGATAGTGTACCAATGAGTCAGCCAGCGGCCCCGGAACGAACCGGCCGGGAGTCGACAGCAGACGAGTCCAGTTCGTCCGGTCAGGCGGACGAGGCAACCGACGAGAGCGGAGACGACGCCGTCGCTGCGAGCGGGGCGCCCGTCGAATCGACGGGTCCTGACACGGCCGCGGCGGCCAGGTCCGCGGCCGAGAACGCGGACGAGTACACGTTCGACGATCTCGCGGTCGTGATGGGCACGTACAACGAGGAGGCGGCCATCGCGAGCGTACTCGAGGACATCGACCGGGTCACCGACGGTCGCGCGTCGGTGGTGTGTGTCGACGGCTCGGACGACCGCACCCCCGAGATCGCTCGCGAGCACGGCGCGCGAGTCATCGAACAGGAACCGCAGGGCTACGGCGTCGCCGTCCACGCGGCCCTCGAAGCCGCCGACCGGCCCGTGGTCGTCACGACCGACTGCGACGACACGTATCCCATGGAGCAGTTGCCCGAGTTCCTCGACGCAATCAACGACGGGTACGACGTAGTCAGCGGCGACCGGATAACGCCCGGCGCCGACGCGATGCCCATGTTCAACAGACAGGGCAACCGCGCGTTCGCACTGCTCGCGAGCGCGCTCATGGTCGAGCGCGTCCACGACACGACGACGGGCATGCGAGCCTACCGACGCGAGGTCATCGACGAGATCACCTGGACCGAGAACACCGGCCTCTCCGCCGAGTTGCTCATCCGCCCGCTCATGCGCGACTACGACGTGCTCGAGGTCCCGATCGACTACGACGAGCGCGCCGGCGAGACGAAACTCGACCCGCTGGCCGGCGGCGCCGCCATCGCCAAGTCCATCCTCAGAGTCGGCATCGAAGAGCGACTGCGCTGACCGTCGCCGCGTTCGCGACCCGTCCGCGAACCGCCGCCTCAGTTCTGCCGCAGTTCTTCGTCGAGGAACTCCGCCGTCCGGAGCGACAGTGCCGCGATAGTCAGCGTCGGGTTCATCGCGCCGCCGGTGACGAACGTGCTGGAGCCCGCGACCCAGAGGTTCGAGAGGTCGTGCGTCCGGCCGGCGGGCGTCACGACGCTCTCTTGCGGGTCGGTCCCCATCCGCGTCGTCCCCATGTGGTGGTAGGCCGGTCCGGTGCTGTCGGGGCCGACCTGCCACGTGATCTCCGCACCGAGTTCCCGGAGGATCCGCTCCTGAATCTCGGTGGCGCGCTCGATGGTCCGTCGCGTCCGGTCGTCGAGCGACCAGTGGACCGCCGGGACGGGGTTACCGTGGTCGTCGGTTGTCGAGGTGTCGAGACCGATCCGGTTCTCGCATCGCGGGCTCTGGCCCACCAGTCCGCCCATAGCGATACTGTTGCCGTAACTGTCCCGCAGCGAGTCGAGCAGGTCGTCCCCCCACTGTTCGCTCCCGAGCGCCTGCTCGACCGGCGACGGGCCGGCGTAGTTGAAAAACTCCAGTTTGATCGGGCCGAGTTCCGAGGGGTCGGCGTCGGCTGCGGGGACCGACCCCTCCGGGCCGTCCGTGCCCGCCGCGGGATCGTCGTAGAACTGGTGGCACTCGCTGGTGAGAAAGCCCACGTGGTTCTGGCGTGTCCGTCGGTCGATGACGCCGCCGGTGCCGGCGAAGAGGTGGTCCATGAAGTAGCGACCGACCGCGCCGCTGGAGTTGGCGAGGCCGTCGGGATACGTCTCCGAGCGCGACAGGAGGAGGAGTCGCGGCGTCTCGACGCCGCCGCAGGCCGCGACGAACGACCGCGCCTCCTGTCTGTGGGTCTCGCCGTCCGGCGTCGCGTAGACGGCCGCGTCGACCGTCTCGCCCGCCCCGTCGTGTTCGAGGCGCTGGACCGGCGCCCGGTCGACGACGCGAACGCCCGCCTCCTCCGCTTTCGCGACGTGGCGCGTCGCGTCGTACTTCGCACCGGAGGGACACACCGGTCGACAGGTGCCGTAGCCGACGCAGGCCGAGTCGCCGTCGTACGGTTCGGAGTTGCGCGCGTTCGGCACCGAGTGCATCGTCACGCCGAGGCGCTCGCAGGCCTCGGCGAAGATGGAGTCGCTGTGGGAGGGCGGAAAGCCAGCCATCGGGAACGGACCGTCGCGCGGCGGTGCGAACGGGTTGTCGGCGTCGCCCGCCACGCCGAGGGCCTCCTCGGCCTCGGCGTAGTACGGCCGCAGGTCCGCGTAGTCGATGGGCCATGCGGGGGCCGTCCCCGCCCCTGACTCCGTCGCCGCTCCTGCCTCCGTCCCCGAGAAGTCCGACTCGTGGAGGCGCATCACCATCCCCTGCCAGTGCAGCGTCGACCCACCGACCCCCTTCACGCGGGCGACGTTGAGCGGATAGTGACGCTCGCCCGTCGAGGCGTAGGCGTCGCGCTCGCCGCCCATGTCCCACACCGACTGCGGGCCGTGGGCCGGCCGGATCGCCCGCTCCTGGCGCTCCAGTCGGTCGCTCTCGTCGAAGCGCTCGCCCGCTTCGAGGACGACCACCTCGTGGCCGCGCTCGGCGAGGCGGTGCGCCACGAGCGATCCTGCGGGGCCGGACCCCACGACGCAGACGTCGACCCGCTCGGAGGGCGACCGGTCGACCGGGTCCGTCGCCGTCGACTGCGCTCCGGCCCCCGTCGGTTGCGACCCGCTCACGACTGGGGGCCCCGCTGATAGCTCGCCGTCCCGCCGGGGTGACCCTGCGGGTTCTCCAGACCGACGAGTTCGGCCCCGGTCGGCGAGGAGTACAGGGCGAAGAGCAACTCGTTGCGGACGTAGTAGCGCACGCGCTGGTCGTCCTCGCCCGCCGGATCCGCGTCGACGGCGTCGACCGACATCGCGCGCAGCGCCCGGTCGCGAGTCTCCGAGTCGAGGTCGGCGAACCCCGCCTCGTACCAGTTGCGCGCGTAGTCGTCGAGCGCCGCGACGGCGTCGGCCTGGGCACTGGCGTGGTCGGGCCGGTCTGTCGCGCGCCCGCGGACGAACTCCGTGACGAACCCCTCGACCCTGTCGATTTCGCTCGGATAGAACACTTCCGCCGCAGCCACGAGAACGTCGAGTTCGGCGTCACCGACCGGACCCTCGTCGGTGCCCGTCGCGCTCCCGTCTGGCGTCCCCGCGGAACCGTCGTCGCCCTCGCGACTGGCGAGATACGCTGCCCCGCCACCGCCGACACCGACCCCCGCCGCCGCCAGCGCCGCGACTGCGTCCCGACGCGTCAGTTCCATTCGAACCTGGATTAGGTAGACCTAAACTTAGGAGTTGCGTTCCGTCGCGGTGAGGTTCGTCCGGACGAACACGCCGTCGGGTGACAGGTCGGGGACGTACGCGGCGGCGCCGCCACAGCCGCGCGCGCCGCGACAGCGTTCGACCCGCGGCGTGAGCGCGCGGACGCGCTCGTCGGTCGGGTCGACGAGCAGGTCGAGCCGGTAGGAGAAACCGGTGCCGGCACCGGTGTCCACGAACACTTCCAGCAGGACGTCCTCGTCGGGGTCGAGTGCGAGGCGCTCGGTCGCGTTCGCCCCCGCGCCGTCGTCGGTTCGGTTCGCTCGTGCACCGTCGTCGCTCGCGGGTCGCCAGACCACGGAATCGCTGCGGACTGTCACCGCGAACGACGCGCTGCCGGAGCGGTTCGCCGGGACGCGGTACAGACTTCCGTCGTCCGTGGCGACTCGCGCCGTCACCGACTGGGCTCCGTTCGGGATGCCGACGGTCGTCTCGAGGGTGACGCTATCGCCCGAGACGTCGCGAACGCGCTGGAGGCGCGCGCCGTCGGGCGACCCCTCGTAAGGCGCCCAGACGCCCCGGAAGGCGTAGCGGTAGAACCGCCGGTCGGGGAAGGCGTCGGCCACCTCGAACGGCCGCTCGTCGAGTGCGTAGACGGCCCGGCCGTCGTAGTCCGGGTCGTTCACCAGCGCCTGGAAGGGGTGGGCGAGCCAGTCGCCGTACGGCGTCGGCAGGTAGACCAGCGAGTTCGCGGGCGGGCCGCCGTCGAAGGGGTCGTAGGCCGTCTCGTAGGTCTCGGTGATCTCCCGGTTCTCGTCGAGTCTGTGGTCGAGGTCGCCCATCGCGGTGCCGCCGAGCGTGACGAGGCCGACCACGGCGACGGCGGCCACCGCAACGTGTGCGACGTGTGCGGGCTCGACGCGTCTCAGTGTCCCGGCGCGCGACTCGGCGACGCGTCCGACGGCCGACCGGACGCCGTCGAGAACCGCGAGCGCGCCGACGGCCGCGAAAATCGCGAACGGCACGAGCAGGTCGAAGTGGTAGTACGGCCCCAGCGAGTTGATCAGGCCGTCGCCCGCGCGGTCGAGGTCGCCGAGGATGTTGTAGGTCCCCCAGAAGTAGAGGTTGCCCGCGACGACGGAGGGTGCGACGCCGGCGACGGCCGCCTGCCTCGTGTCCAGGCCGCGCCACGCCGCGGCTGCCACGCCGAGCGCGGCGACCGCCGTCCCGAGGAGGCCGCCCGCGACCCACTCGGAGAAAAAGACCGTGACGGCTTGCCGGTTCGACCGGACCGCGATATCGAGCGTGTACTCCAGTTCGTGGCCGAGGAGGCGGCGCTGCCCGAAGCCCAGCCCGTCGAGCGGTGCGAACGCCTGATACGGGAAGAGAAAGGGCGACCCGGTGACGACCGTATTGTAGCCGAGCGCGACAGTGACGCCCGCGAGGCCGAGCGCGGCCGTGACTGTCAGCCGACCGGCGGTGTCAGTGAGGCGACGTTCGCGCAGGGTCGGGCGCCACTCGGTCCGGAGCCGCCAGAGCGTGTGACAGAGAAACGGCGCCGCGAACAGGACCGCCGTGTACGGTCGCGCGAAGAAGGCGAGCCCAGTCGCCGCGCCCGCGAGCGCCGCCCACCGCCGGTCGCCCGTCCTGTCCGAGCGGAGGTAGGCGTAGGCGAAGGTGAGGTTCAGCATCGTCGTCGGCGCGTAGGGCAGGAAAACCGACGAGTCGACGACGAACAGCGGCGAGGCGAGCAAGAAGAGCGCGGCGAGCGGCGCGGTCCGGCGGTCGAACGCCTCGCTCGCGACGCCCGCGACCAGCGCGAGCGACGCTGCTGCGACGGCGACCAGCGCGAACCGCGGTTCGCCTGCGAGTTCCCCCAGCGCGAATATCGCCGCGGCGACGGGCGCGTACTTGGGGTAGAGGCGGCCGCCGTCCTCGACGAAGAACCACGGTCTGAACGCGTCTTCGACCGGCGGGCGGAGAAATAGCTGCCCGTCCAGGAGCATCAGCGCCTGCTGGAGGTAGACGCCCTCGTCGTGATTGATGGAGTGGTACGGAAAGACGTCCGTGGCGACGACCCAGACGACAGCGGCGCCGGCGAGGGCGACCGCTGCCGCGCCGACCGCCGTCACGACCGCCGCCGGCGACTCGGTCGCGGTCGAACGCGTTCGCAGGATCGCCGCGAGGCGAGCTCTGAGTCCGTCCATCTCACTCGGCGGGGAACCAGGCGAGCGGGTGGTCGACCGAGAGGTCGACCCGCACGTCCTGGTCCAGGTCGAGGTCGTCTGCGTGGTTGTGCTCGCAGTAGACCACGTCGCCCGACTCGAGTTCGACGCTGTAGACGAACGACGGGCCGGTGTACTGGCGCTCGACGATGCGGCCGTGCGCTTCCGGACGGTCCGCGGGTGTCGCCTCCAGGTCGTCCGGCCGGACGAGCACGTCCACCTCGGCGCCCTCGTACTCGTCGCCCAGGCCCTCGACGACGGCGGCGTCGACGGTGCCGATCTCCGTCTCGACGGCGCCGCGACGGAGATGGCCGGAGACGAACCCGGCCTGGCCGAGGAACTCGGCGACGAACCGCGACTCGGGCTGTTCGAAGACGACCTCGGGCCGGTCGACCTGCTGGACGCGCCCGTCGCTGATGACGGCCACGCGGTCGCTGATGGAGAGGGCCTCCTCCTGGTCGTGCGTGACGGAGACGGCGGTGACGCCGGTCTCTTTGATTATCCGACGCACTTCCTCGCGCATCTCCTTGCGGAGGCTGACGTCGAGATTGGAGAAGGGTTCGTCGAGCAGGAGGACTTCGGGTTCGGGGGCGAGCGACCGGGCGAGCGCGACACGCTGGCGCTGCCCGCCCGAGAGGTCGTCCGGGCTGTGGTCGCGGTAGTCGGCGAGACCGACGAGGTCGAGCAGTTCCGTGACTCGCTCGTCGACCTCGCTACTCGAGCGGTCGGCGATACCGAAGCCCACGTTCTCGCCGACGGAGAGATGGGGAAAGAGCGCGAACGACTGGAAGACCAGCCCCACGTCGCGCTCGTCGGGCGCGACGAACGCGTCGGGCCCGGCGACGGACGACTCGCCGAGTCGGATCTCGCCGCTGTCGGGCTCGTCGAGGCCCGCGAGCAGGCGCAGCGTCGTCGTCTTCCCGCAGCCCGACGGGCCGAGCAGCGTGAGGAGTTCGCCCTCGTAGACCGACAGCGAGAGGTCGTCGACGGCCGTCTCGGCCCCGAACGACCGCGTGACGCCGTCGAGTTCGAGCACGGGTCTCGCCGACCGCGACTCGCCGGCCTCCCTGGCTCGGCTCCGGACCGACGTGATCGTCCGCTCGATCATCGTCTCCTCGTTGTCGCCAGTGCTACTTATGCCCTCCCAAGCGCGCTCGTGCCCGCCGTCGGGGTCCTCGTGCCTTCCATCGCCGTCGTGGTCGTCGTCCCCGCCGCCGTGGTCGTCGTCGGTCGTCGGCTGACGCACGGTCATCGTTCACCCCCCGCGAGGATGACGGCCATCGAGAGCGCGGAGACGACGACCAGCACGAGCGCCGGCACTGCGGCCTTCCCGTAGAGGCCGGCCTCGCGCACCCGCCAGATGTAGGTGACGAGCGTGTGCCCGAAGCCCGTCGGACGGAGCAACAGCGTCGCCGGCAGCTCCTTCATCGTCGTCAGGAAGACGAGCGCGGCGCCGGTGGCGACACCGGGCGCGATGAGCGGCAAGGTCACCGAGCGGAAGGTGCCGAGTCGGGAGCGGCCGAGGACGCGCGAAGCCTCGGTGAGTCGGCCGTCGACCTGCTGGGTCGAGGTGCGCATCGAGCCGACCGCCTGCGGGACGAACCGGACGACGTAGGCGAACACGAGCAGCGGGAGCGTCTTGTAGACGGCGGGGACGACTTCGAGGCTGAAGCGGATGAGCGCGATGCCCAGCACGATCCCCGGCACGGCGTAGCCGACGTAGGTGAGCCGGTCGGCGAACCGCGCCAGCCGCGAGTCGCTGGCTGCCGAGCGCAAGGCGACCGGAAGTGCGACGAGTATCGACGCACCCGCGGCCATGAGCGCCACCTTCACCGAGTTCTCCGCGTAGCTCCACGAGAACGCGAGGCCGCCCGTCTGGTAGCCGGGGCCGCCCTGCGTGAGCCAGAGGACGAAGATCCAGACCGGGAGGACGATGGCCGCGAGGAAGACGCCGGCGGGCAACAGAAGCGCGGGGTAGCGCCAGCGACCGAGGCCGAGTTCGACCGCGCCGCGGTTGCCGCGGCTCTCGTAGGCGCCCTCCTCGTCGGCGCCGATGCGCGACTCGACAGCGAGGATGACCGCCGTCACGGCCACGAGCTGGAGCGAGAGCAACACAGCGTAGGGACGCATGAACCCGGTGTATCGGGCGTAGATGAACTGCGTGAACACCTGGACGCGCATGAAGTTGGGCGTCCCGAAGTCCGCCAGGGTGTACAGCGCGACCAGGAGTGCCCCCGCGGCGACGCCCGGCAGGATCTGCGGGAGCGTCACTCTGCGGAACGCCTCCCAGCGCGAGCAATCGAGGGTGCGCGCGGCCTCGACGAGCGAGGCGTCGAGCGACAAGAGGGAGGCGCGGGTGGTGAGGAAGACGTAGGGGTAGGTGTACAGCGTGAGCACGAGCGCGGCGCCGCCGAAGCCGTAGATGGTGGGCATCGAGAGCCCGACCGGGTCGAGGACGTGCGAGAGCGCCCCGCGCGGGCCGAACGCGGAGATGGCCGCGAACGCCCCCAGGTAGCTCGGCATCGCCAGCGGGAGCGCACAGAGGACCGTCCAGAACCGACGGAAGGGGATGTCCCCCTGGACCGTGAGAACGGCCATCCCGACGCCGAGGACGATACTGGCGCCCGTGACGACGGCGACGAGGGCGACGCTGCGGACGAGCACCTCGACGGTGGCCTGCTGGGTCGTCATGTCGACGGCTTCCCAGCCGAGGTCGGCGGCTTCGACCGCGAGCCAGGCCAGCGGGGCGACGAGCGCGAGCGCGAGGAGCGCGGCGAGGAGCGTCAGACTGGTGCCGACGGGTCCGTCGTCGCCGACGAGACGGCGCCAGAGCTGGCTCTGGCGCTCGACGCTCGACGGGCCGCGCTCGCCGCCGCTCATCCGGAGACGCCGGCCTCCTGCATCAGTTCGAGCGTCGGCCCGAGGTTCGACAGCTCGGACAGGTCGATGTCGGGCGGGCTCAGTTCGTCGATGGTCGGCAGCCCGCCCACCGGCTGAACGTCGGGGATCATCGGGTACGCGAAACTCCTCGTCGCGAAGAACTCCTGGGCCTCCGACGAGAGGAGGTGGCGGACGAAGGTGTCGACGAGGTCGCCCTTGCCCGTGCCCTGGACCTTGAGCGCGCCAGCAATGTTGACGAGGGCACCGGCGTCACCCTCCGTGAACGCGAGGTCGATCGGGGGGTCGTCGCGCTGGTTTTTCACGCGCATCGCGTAGTAGTGGTTGGCGAAGCCGCTGTACAGCGCGCCGTCGGCCACCTGGCTCGAAATGACGAACTCGTTGGGGAACCGCTCGGTGCCGGCGCTTTTCATCGACTCGAGCCAGCTCCGAGTGGCGTCGTCGCCCTCGATCAGGCGCATCGCGGTCACGAAGGACTTGAACGCGCCGTAGGTCGGGGCCCACCCCATCGGCTGGAGACCGTCGGTCTCGGGGAACTCCATCACCGAGTTCGGGATGTCGTCCTCGCTCAGTTCGTTCGTGTTGTACGGGACCGCCCGCGCCCGGCCGGCGACGCCCGCCCAGGCGTTGTCCCCGCCCGTGAACCGCGAGGGGACCTGTTCGATGGCCTCGTCCGAGAGCGGCTCGTAGGCGCCTTCGTCGGCGACGTATCCGAGCGAACTCGCGTCGATCGACCAGAACACGTCCGCCCGTGTCTCGCCGGCCTGGGCCTCTTCGACGATGGTCTGGGCGTGCGAGGACGACGGCGCGGCGTTGGACGAGACGCTGAAGTCCGAATAGAACTCCTCCAGCATGTCCATGAACTGCGTGTAGATGCCGCCCTCGCCGCCGCCGATGTAGACGTCGAGCGACCCCGACAGGTCGGGGAGGTCGCGGATCGGCGTCCCGCCCGGCGCCGGGCGTCCCTCTACGATCGTTCCCGACCCGCGGAACGCGCCGATCTCCGGGATTTCGCCGGGGACTCCGCCGCTGCCGTCCCCTCCGTCGCCACCGTCTGTCCCGTTCTCCGACCCGTCCGGGGTGTCGGTCCCGCCGCCGGACGGCGAGAGCGTACAGCCCGCGATAGCTGCCGTCGAACCCGCTGCGACAGTTTTTAGCAGATGCCGACGCCCGAATCGCTTGTCCTTCGTCATGTGGTTTAGGCCTCCCTAAAAGAATAAAAACCTCCCGGTTTCGAGCTCGTTTATCGGTCGGAGAACAGACGCTGTCTGGGGTAGTCGGCAATTAGTGCGAGGCCGCCGGCACCGGTCAGTCGTCGGTCGTCGCGGCGCTGGCTTCGGGGGCCTCGGCTTCAAGGGCGTCGAGGCAGTCGAGCCACTCCAGCATGTGCTCGCCGACGTAGGTGAGGAAGTCGCCGTTCTCGTAGTCGTAGGCGCCGCCCTCGAAGTCCGTCTCGGCGAGTTCGCGCGCCATCGCCTCGAAGACGCCGGCGAAGGTGTCCGCGTCGCTCCCCGCGTCGTCGACGAGTTCCCAGACGTGTTCGTTCAGTTCGAGGCCGGGAACCTCGTTGTTCAGGTCGCCGAACGTCGAGCGCGGGGCCTTGTTGTGCTCACAGAGCGGGGCGCCGTTGTAGATCTGCTTGCCGAGGACGTCGCAGGCGCGCTTGAGGAAGACACCGCTCCAGATGTCGTCGAAGCGGCCCACGTCCCAGGGGTTGTCGTCCATCGGCAACTGGTAAAAGGCGGGGATCACCTCGCGGCGGAAGGCGAGGTTCATCGAGCAGACGGTGAGGTAGTGGCCCTCGCGGGCGACGAAGTCCTCGCCGAAGTCGTCCGCATCGAGCCGTGTCTGGGCCTGGCCCTGCAGGTCGCCGTCCATGAGGATGCGGACGGCGTCGAGGTCGGGCACGTTCGTCCACAGACCCTGCGAGGCGACCACGTCGTCGACGTTCACCTGTCGGGTGTCGACCGTCTCGTCCATCGCCGAATAGGGGTAGCCCCGCGGGTAGAGATCGTGGTCGTCGACGTTCTGGTAGAGGACGTTCACCCAGTGCTCGTCGGAGGCGACGCCGATGATCTCCCCCTCGAACGCGAGGTTCTCCATGTGGCGCCCGAAGAAGTCGTACTCTGGTTCCGGAAGCGTGTCGTCGTCGATGAAGAAGCCGTACTCGTAGTCACCGGCCCACATGTACAGCAGGCCGAAACTGGTCTGAGCGTGGCTCGCGGCCGGAACGAGGTGGCCGTACTCCTCAACCCCGTGGCGGCTGTACCACTCTTCACGTGTGGCGCCGTCGAACACTTCACCCGACAGCCCTTCCTCGTCAAGCATCGCGGCCATCGCCTCGGTGTCACAGAAGTCCTCGGTGACGAGGACGACGTGCAGTTTGTCGGTGTCGAACCCGTGTTCGCGCGCGTTCTCGGCGTAGGCGCGGACGCACTCGTACTCGCGGATGGTCGGCACGACCACGCAGATGTCCCGTGTCATGTCCGTCGTACTCCCCACTCTTTAGGTCGCCCTAAAATAACTGTCGTTGTCGGTCCGGACGCCGCGTGCGGGCCCTCGGGCCGGCACCTGCCCGCTACAGGTCGCCAGCAGTCGAACCAACCGACGCCGGAACAGCCCAGATGCCTACGTAGGAACGAAAACGGTCGAGATCGGTGACACGGGAGTGTCGGATCCGGAGCCGAGGCGGGGTTCGAGCCCCCGGACGGCCGATCCGGACGAGTATCGGACGCGACACCACTGGAAGATTATGTAAGTCGAGGAAGGAGAACTATTAACCTCTTTCCACGGGCCACCTTAGAGTACGATGACGAACGGATCCGAACGGAGGCGCTCGCCCGGATCATGAACCTGGACGGGCAGACCTGTCTGGTCACGGGGAGTTCACGGGGCATCGGCCGCGGCATCGCCGAGGATCTGGCCGCCCACGGTGCGACGGTCGTGGTGAACTACCGCTCGTCGGCCGCGGAGGCCGAGGCGGTCGTCGAGTCCATCGAAGAGGACGGTGGCCGGGCGGTCGCCGCGCAGGCCGACGTCTCGAAGTTCGACGACGTCGAAGCTGTGCGCGCGGAGATCCACGACGCCGTCGGTCCGATCGACGTCCTCGTCAACAACGCCGGGATCACCGTCGACAAGAAGTTCGAGAACATGACCCGGGAGGACTGGGACACCGTGATCGACGTGAACCTCGGCGGCGTCTACAACTGCACGAAGGTCTTCTACGACGACGTCCGCGAGGCCGAGCACGGCCGCCTGATCAACATCTCCTCGGTCGTCGGCCAGCAGGGCAACTACGGCCAGGCCAACTACGCCACCACGAAATCGGGGATGTTCGGGTTCACCAGGACGATCGCGCTCGAACTCGCCTCGACCGGTTCGACCGCCAACTGCGTCGCGCCCGGGTTCGTCAAGACGGACATGCTCGAGGAGGTGCCCGAGCGCGTCCAGGAGAAGATCCTCCGGGACATCCCGCTGAACCGCTTCGCGACGGTCGACGACATCGCCTCGATCGTCACCTTCGTCGCGAGCCAGGCGTCGAGTTACATGACCGGCCAGGTCATCGGCGTCAACGGCGGCATGGAGTGGTGACATGAGCCAGGAAGAGAGCGACGCCGCCGACAGTGAGGCGGCCGACGAAACGGAGACGGACGAGGAAGACACAGCGGAGTCGCCCGTCGAGGAACTCCGCCGGCGCCGCGAGAATTCGCGCAAGGGCGGCGGCGAGGCCCGCATCGAGCGCCAGCACGAGAAGGGGAAGATGACCGCCCACGAGCGCGTCAAGTACCTCCTCGACGACGGCACGTTCACAGAGATCGACCCCTTCGTCGAGCACCGAGCGACATCGTTCGGGATGGACGAGAAGGAGTTCCCCGGCGACGCCGTCGTCACCGGCTACGGCGACGTGGACGGCCGGAAGATATTCGTCTTCGCCCACGACTTCACCGTTCTCGGCGGCTCCGTGGGGGAAGTCGTCGCCGAGAAGATCTGCAAGGTGATGGACCGGGCCATCGACAGCGGCGTCCCCGTCGTCGGCCTCAACGACTCCGGCGGCGCGCGCATCCAGGAGGGCGTCGACTCGCTCGTCGGCTTCGCCAAGATATTCCGCCGTAATACGGAAGCGTCAGGACTCATCCCGCAGATCTCCGCTATCATGGGCCCCTGCGCGGGCGGCGCGACGTACTCGCCCGCCCTCACCGATTTCACGTTCATGGTGCAGGACACCTCGCACATGTTCATCACCGGGCCGGACGTCATCGAGACGGTCACCGGCGAGCAGGTGTCCAAGGAGGAACTCGGCGGTGCGGGCTCGCACTCTTCGCGCTCGGGCGTCGCCCACTTCTCCTGTCAGTCCGAGGAAGACGCCCTCGACCGCATCCGGCGACTGCTTTCGTATCTCCCGCAGAACAACATGGAGGACCCGCCGCGGGTCGCCTCCTGGGACGACCCCGACCGCGAACTGGACGGTATCACCGATATCGTCCCCGAGGCGCCGCGCAAGCCCTATGACATGACGAAGGTCATCGACCGGGTCCTCGACGAGGACTCCTTTTTCGAGACCCACGCCAACTGGGCGCGCAACGTCGTGACCGGCCTGGGGCGGATGGACGGCCGCGTCGTGGGCGTCGTCGCCAACCAGCCACGCGTCAGCGCGGGCACGCTCGACATCGACGCCTCGGAGAAGGCTGCGCGGTTCGTCCGCTTCTGTGACTCGTACAACATCCCCATCGTGACGCTCGTCGACGTGCCCGGGTTCATGCCCGGCACCGACCAGGAGCACGACGGGATCATCCGCCGGGGCGCGAAGCTCATCTACGCCTACGCCGAGGCGACGGTCCCGCTGCTCTCCGTGGTGGTACGCAAGGCCTACGGCGGCGCCTACATCGTCATGTCCTCGAAGTACCTCGGGTCGGACGTCAACTACGCCTGGCCGGGGTCGGAGATGGCGGTGCTGGGCCCCCGCGGCGCGGTGAACATCCTCTACCGGAACGAACTCCAGGAGGCCGAGGACACCGAAGCGAAACGGCAGGAGCTGATGGACGAGTTCCGCGAGGAGTTCGCCCACCCCTACGGCCCCGCCAGACGGGGCTACCTCGACGACGTGATCGAACCGAAGGACACGCGCAAACGGCTGATCTCGGACCTGGAGATGCTCGAGCGCAAGCGCGAGGACAGCCCGCCGAAAGACCACGGTAACATCCCCCTGTGACAATGGCAGAAGCACAACTCGGCGAGGAGACGGCGACCGAATCGGATGCCGAGAGCGAGACGAGCGACGAGGCGGCGGACAGTGTCACCGTCGCGGTCGACGGGGAGGCGGTCGACCTGACGATCCCGGCCGACGCGGACGGCGAGGAGGCCGCGGCGATCGCGACGGCGGTCGGCGCCCACCTCCACGACCGCGCGGTCGCGGCGGCGGCCGCCGCCGAGGACGACGAACCCGACCGCGCCGACGCGTGGACGCTCGCCGGCCGGATGAAATCGGTCGGGCGCAGCCGCTGGCCCGAGGACGTGGAGAAAGGCGACGAGTGGGAGGCCGCGGCGCGGTCGTTTTACTGAGCGGGGAACGCGAGGTTCGAGCGGCCGATAGAAAGCCGGGATTTCTCAGATGTCGTCGCTATCGAACCGGAGATAGGCCAGCGTTACCGGCACGACGGCCCAGAACAGAACGACGAGCACACCGAACACGGGGTGCTGGTGGGCCGGCGGCGAGGCCGGAAGGGAGCCGGCGGCGAAGACGCCGAGTACCTGGTCTGCCGATTCGAGAACAGCGCCGCCGGCGTTGCGGATCCCCGAGAACGGCGTCAGGTTGTTCCACACCTCGATAGTGTCGTCGGGGATGGTCGGCGCACCGACGCCGTCGAGAGCGAGGTTGACCAGGCTCGGGAGGAGCGACCACAGCTGGAAGACGAAGAGGGCGAACGCGCCGAAGGCAGCCGTCGACGAGACGGTCGTCGAGTCCGACAGCGCCGAGAAGGCGACGGCGAGACTGGCGAAGATGGCGACGGCCGTGAGCAGGCCGAGGAGGCCGACGACCAGTTGCGCGAGGTCCGGCGACGCGCCCAGCGCGACGGCGACGACCGTCGAGAGGAGCACGCTGACGACGGTGACCAGGCTGACGGCGGCCGTTCGGCCGAGCACGGAGCCGTAGACCACGTCGAACCGCGAGATAGGCAGGCCGAGCAACACGGTGAGTTCGCCGCTGACCCACTTGTCGGAGATGGCGTCGTGGCTGATGGTGAGCGTGACCACCGTCACGAGGAAGAAAAACGTCGCGACCAGCGGCGGGACGAGTTCGAAGCCCTCGACCGCGGCGTTACCGCCGAGGTAACCGATACCGACGGCGATGAGCACGAACAGCGTTCCGATGTAGTAGATCTGGTTCTCGCGAATCGAGTCGTAGAAGTCCTTGCGTGCGACGAGGCCGAGGCGCTCGGTCATGCGCCCCCCTCCGTGTAGGCCGCGAAGATGTCCTCGAGCGAGGCCTGACTCGTCTCCACGTCCTGGACGGTCGTCGCTTCGACGCACTGGTGGACGACCGGCCCCTTTGCCGGGTCGGCACAGGAGATGTCGAGCGTCGAGTCCCTGACCGTCACGTCGCGGACACCGTCGATACCGGAGACGGAGTCCGGGAGCGTCCCCGGGACCGTCTCGAGGTCGACGGTCATCCGGTCGGTCGACCCGGCGGCCTCGCGCAACCCGTCGAGGGTGTCGACGGCGACGAGGTTGCCCTGGTCTAAGATCCCCACGCGGTCGGCGACCGCCTGGACCTGTTCGAGGATGTGCGACGAGAAGAAGACGGTCGCGCCGCGGTCCTGTTCGTCCGAGACGATCTCGCGCATCCGGCGCGCGCCGTTGGGGTCTAACCCCGTCGTCGGTTCGTCGAGGATGAGCAGGTCCGGCTCGCCGACGAGCGCCATCGCGAGCATGAGTCGCTGGGCCATCCCCTTCGAGTAGCCCGACACCGAGCGGTCCGCCGCGTGGGCGACGCCGGTGCGTTCGAGCAGCGCCATCACGTCCGCGTCTGCGTCTTTCGCCTCGGCGGCGAACTCGACGTGTTTGCGGCCGGTCATCTCGCCCAGCGCGCCGAACCCATCGGGGAGCACGCCCGTGCGCTGGCGGATGGCGACGCTCTCCTCTCGGATATCGTGACCGAGGGCGGTGCCGCCCCCGTCGGTCGCCTGCACGTAGCCGAGGATGATGTCTATCGCCGTGGATTTCCCGGCGCCGTTCGGGCCGAGAAATCCGAACACTTCGCCGGACTGGACGGTGAGATCCAGATTCTGGAGGGCCGTGACGTCACCGTACCGTTTGGTGACGCCAGCGAGGTCTATCGCTGTCACGTTCCCCCGACTCTCGGCCACGCGACAAAAACGTTCGTGCTCGACCGCGTCGTCGTTCGAGGTAGTTCAGAGCCCAACCGCCCGACTTTGCGCCGCTCTAACACGACGATCGTTCGGGTAAGACCGCAACTGTGCCCGGGTTTAGGCCTACCTAAAGTTCGTAACGCCTTTATACAATTAGGTTGGCCTAAACGATATGGACGACGAACGGCAGCGAACGAGGAGACGGTTCCTGGTCACGGGAGCAACCGTCGCCGGTGGACTCGTGGCCGGCTGTACAGGGAGCGGTGGCGACGGGACGACCGACGACGGTGGCGACGACACGACCCCGACGGCGACGCCCGAACCGACGGTGACACCCGAACAGACGTCGACGCCGACCGAAACTGCCGACGGGACGGCGACAGCGACACCCGTGGGCACGGACTCGGCCGTCGAGACGCCCTACTCGGTGTCGATGGTTCCTATCGGCGAGGTCACCTTCGAGGAGGTCCCCGAGACCTGGGTCGCGAACAACGGTTCCTGGGCGGACATGGGCGTCGCGCTCGGGCTCGAACCACCGGAGGGCGTCTGGCTGAAAAACCGGTATCACACCCAGTACTACGACGCGATCCCCGGTCTCGAAGTCGACAAGAGTGAGGTGTCCTCGCTCTACTCGGACGGGCTCGACAAGGAGCTGTTCTTCGAAATCGACGCGGACATCCACGTCATGGACCCGAACTTCGTGACGAACCGCTTCAGCTGGGAGGAGTCCGACGTGGCCGAAATCGAGTCCGAGGTCGCTCCGATGTTCGGCAACTGCATCTACGCTCAGCACTACCCCTGGCACGACGACTACCGCTACTACACCCTGATGGAGGGCTTCGAGAAGCTCGCGCAGGTGTTCCGGCGGCCCGACCGCTACGAGGCGTTCGTCGACCTGCACGACGAGTTCCAGGCCAACCTCGCGCCGGTCGTCCCCAGCGTGTCAGAGCGCCCCGAAGTGGCCGTCCTCTGGGGCGTCGGCAACGAGCCCGAGCAGTTCTACCCCTACGTCGTCGGCGAGGGGACCGGCTTCAAGCACCTCACAGATCTGGGCGTCCACGACGCCCTCGTCGACTCCGACATCAAGGACTTCCACGCCAGCCGCGCGGCCATCGACATCGAGACGCTGCTGGAGATCGACCCCGAGGTGATGATGTTGCGCGGCTACGAGGCGATGAGCGCCGACGAGTTCCGGGGAACGGTCGTCTCGTTCCTCGAGGGCCATCCCACTGCGAGCGCGCTCTCGGCGGTCCGGAACGGCGAGGTCTACCGCGCCGGCGGCCTCTACCAGGGTCCGATCACCAACATGGTCCTCACCGAGCGGACGGCCGGTCAGCTCTACGGCGCCGACGAGGAGCTGTTCGACCGCGAGCGCGTCGTCGAGATCGTCGAGGGAGATATCTGAGGATGGATTCGGCCACCGGAGCCGCGGAGACGATGGAGACGGCTCGCGAGCGGATCACGTCGCTGTCGTCGGATTCGGGGTCGTTCGCCGTGGCCTGTCGAGAGACCGGCGTTCGGCCCGCACCGATCACCGACGCCACGTTCGACTCTTACGCCGACGCCGAATCCGCCCGCGCGGCCGCCGCTCGCTACCGAGCGGCGCTGCGCGACCTCGACCCCGACCTCCAGCGGTTCGAACTCGACGTCTGTGAGGCGGCCGGGTCGGACCTGTCGGTCTCGACGGTCCGGGAGTCGACGAACGAGCGCCGGACCAACGGCCTCCCGCGCGCTCGCCAGACAGCGACAGTCGCGGGCGACCGCAGCGACGAGTGGATGCGCGTCGAGAACGGCCCCGTCGTCCACCTCCAGGGGCCGGACTCGCCGCTCGACGACGAGGTCGTCGCCAGACAGCTCGAGGCGAAACTCCAGCGATGACCGGAGCCGAGCGCGTGCAGGAGGTCACCGACGTCGACGCCGTCGTCGTCGGCGGCGGCCCGGCGGGCTGTGCGGCGAGTCTGTTTCTCGCCCGCTACGGGCTCGACACCACGGTCTTCGACCGCGGCACCGCGTCGCTCGACCGCTGTGCCTTCCTCGGCAACTACCCCGGCTTCCCCGCTGGCATCGACGTCGAGACGTTCCAGGCCCTCCTCACCGACCAGATCCGCGAGTCCGAGGCCGCTCTCGTGACCGAACTCGTCGAGCGGATCGACCGACCGGACGAAGGCCCGAACGCTGAGGGAAGCGACGGCTTCGTCGTCGAGACGGCGGTCGGCCGGACCGTGACGGCGAGGTACGTCGTGGCAGCGACGCGCTATGACGCCGAGTACCTCCGGCCGCTCGGCGGGGCGCCGATGTTCGAGACCCACAAACACGATGGCGAGGAACACGAGCACTTCGACCCGGACTACGCCGACGCGGACGGGCGGACGCCGGTCGACGGGCTGTACGTCGCCTCGCCCGCGGGCCAGCGGGACGCGCAGGCGGTCGTCGCCGCGGGCCGGGGCGGACACGTCGCCCGCGCGCTCATCGAAGACCACCGGGTCGACGAAGGGTATCCGCCCGATCTGGCGAAACACTACGACTGGCTTCGACCGGAGACGGAGTTCGAGGGCGAGTGGGGCGGCCGCGAGCGCTGGCGCGAGTGGTTCGACGAGCGCGTCCCCGACGACTACGACGTCGATAGCGACCGCCTCGAGACACTGCGCGAGCGCTACATCGACGACGCGTTCGCGACGCGGCGGAGCGACGAGGAAGTCGCGTCCCTGACAGAGCGTGCGCACCACAGGCTTGTCGAACACATCGACGACGAGGTCGTGCTGGAGCGCGCCGCCGAGATCGAAGGCGAAGCCGTCAGCGAGAACTGAGACTGCTCTGCGGTTGTCGCCACCGTAACACCCACATTCCACCCCTGCGACCCCACAGCCATGACAGTCGCAGTGATCGAAGCGTCGATGACGAAGTTCGGCGACCGCGACGCCTGGATCCGCGAGCTGCTCGCGGAGGCCGGCGAGAAGTGTCTGGCCGAGTCGGGAGTCGAGTCGGACGAGGTCGAACACCTCTACGTCTCGAACATGGCCAGCGGCGAGTTCGAGGGCCAGGGCGGGATCATGAACGCGCTCGCCCACGACCTTGGCCTGATGCCCGCCTACAGCGAGCGGGTCGACCAGACCTCCTCGTCGGGCGGCGCGGGGATCTACGAGGCCTGGCAGTCGGTCGCCTCCGGCGCCAGCGAGATGACGCTGCTCGTCGGCGGCGAGAAGATGACCCACAAGACGACGGCCGAAGCGACGGACGTCATCGCCTCGATCACCCACCCCGCCGAGTACAAACACGGCATCACGCTCCCTTCTTTCGCTGGGATGACCGCGCGCCACTACCTGGAACGCTTCGACGTGCCCCGCGAGGCGCTCGCGAAGGTCGCCGTCAAGAATCACAGAAACGGCGTCGACAACCCCCACGCACAGTTCCGCAAAGAGATCGACGTCGAGACAGCACTGAACAGCCCGATGGTCGCCGACCCGCTTCGACTGTACGACTTCTGTGGCATCACCGACGGCAGCGCGGCGATGCTCTTTACGACCGAGGAGCGCGCGAAAGAGATCACCGACGACTACGCGGTGGTCTCGGGGATCGACGGCGCGACGGACACCCACGTCGTCCACGAGCGCGACGACCCGACCGTGATGGGCGGCGTCGTCGACTCCTCGGACGGCGCCTTCGAGATGGCCGGACTGGAACCCGACGATATCGACGTGGCGGAACTCCACGACATGTTCACTATCCTCGAGTTCCTCCAGATGGAGGGCTGTGGCTTCGCCGAGCAGGGCGAGGCCTGGAAACAGGTCGAGGACGGTCGCACGGAGATGGACGGCGAACTCCCGGTCAATACCTCCGGCGGCCTCAAGTCGAAGGGCCATCCGCTCGGCGCGAGCGGCGTCGCACAGGGCTACGAGATTTACAAGCAACTCGTCGGCGAGGCGGGGTCGCGCCAGGTCGAGGCCGACACCGCGCTCGCGTGTAACGTCGGCGGGTTCGGAAACTGCGTCATCACCACCATCATGGAGGCACGATAATGTCGTTCGACGCGCACATCTGCGAGAACGGTCACGCATCGTACCCCGGTCACACACTGTGTCCGGACTGCGGCGCGAAACAGACCGAAACGATCGACCTGGCCGACCTGACCGGCGAGGTCGTCACGTGGACGCACTCGACGAAGACGCCGCCGGGCGTCCGCGCGCCGAACACGCTCGCCATCGTCGAGTTCGACATCGCTGAGGCGATCACCGACATCGCGCCCGATGCCGAGGAACCGGACACGTTCGTCCGCGCCATCGGGCAGGTCACGACCGACGACGTCGAGACGGGCGACGCTGTCGAGCCGGTCTACGTCGAAGAGTTACGGGACCCCGACGTCGGGATCAAGGAACCGGCGAGCCAGGAGTGGGACGGCTACCGGTTCGACCCGGTCTGACCGTCGGAGTTCGCTCGTCGCCGGTATCGCCGTTCGGTTGCCGCGTTCAGTTCAGTCCGCGTTGCCGACGACCACCGGCTCGCGGTCGTCGGACGTTCCGCTGTCAGAGGCGTTCTCGGTCGATTCACTGTCGAGCGCGTCGAGCCCATCGAGTACCGAGCGGTAGTCGTCGCCGTCCGCGTGGGGGAACACGGAGGCGAGGTCGCCGTCCTCGTAGACGGCGAGACAGAGGGCCGGGAAGACGATCCACTCGCCTCTCTCCCCGGTTTCCATCGAGTAGCACTCCCGAATGCCGAAGAAGGGGCGCAGGCTCACGCCGCGGTCGGTGGCCCACGCCTCGAAGGCGACGTAGCGGTCGCGCGCTTTCGTCTTCACCGGGTCGCCGCGCTCGACGCGCTTGTCCCAGGTGAAGGTGGCCGCCGCCGCGACCGCACCTTCGGCTTCGAGGTCTGTCAGTCGCTCTCTCAGTCGGTCGCACTGGCGCGCCGCCGGCTCCGGCAGGCCGTCCCTGACGAAGAGCTCGACGCGCCTGTCCCCCGTCCGCTCGGTTGGCGTCATGGGCAGTTGGTCCGACGTAGTGGTGCATAATAAATCATTATGTTTGGTAGATAATATTTTTCACGTCGTAGTGAGTCACCCGAGCACGCCGAGAAAGCGAACGAATCAGCCGCAGGTGGCGATATCAGCGGAATCAGGGCGCGCCGTTGCCGTCGTCGGTCGAGTCCCCGCCGGCAGAACTCCCGTCGTCCACGTCGTTGCCGTCGGTGTCGTCGTCTGCTTCGTCGCCGGCCGTCCTGTCGTCGTCTATCTCGTCGTCGATATCCTCGAGTTCGCTCTTGATGGTCCGGAGTTCGGCGTCCACGTCGACCTGGTCCCCGTCCGTCTCGGGGCCGTCGTCGGTCGCCTCGGAGTCGCCAGTCGGGTCGGACTGTGTCTCGCCGCTGTCCGGGACGGCCCCGTTCTCGCGTCCGGCTTCCCGGAGTCGCTCCTGCACCTCCGCCCGGAGATCGCGAGCCTGGTCGAGCAGTTCGGCCGCTTCGGCCTCGTTCGGGCGCCCCTCGACGGCGTCCCGGAGGTCGACGAGCGCGTCGTCGAGGCGTTCGAGCGTCGTCTCGCTGACCGACCGGGCCTGCTCCTGGATCCGGCTTGTCTCCTCGCGTGCGGTGTCCGCTCCCTCGGCGAGTCTGAGCGCCCGCTGGAGGAGTCGGAGCGCGCGGATGTTCGTCTCCAGTACGAGGATCAACCCCGGAATCGCCACCTCGCTGGTGAGCCGCCGCAGGTCCCGCGGCGTCGGCAACCGCGGGCCGTCCTCGGGACTCGGCGGCTCCAGTTCCGATTCCAGTTCCCGCAGCGTCCGTACGAGGTCGGTGACCAACCGCGACAGGTCCTCGTCGGAATCGTCCGAAGTCATGTTGGGTCCTTCGCGCGGCGACGGAAAAAGCCCGGTGGCTCTCGTCCCGGTTCCGGTCCAGAACGGTGAAGCCCCGCCGGGCGATAGCCGAACCGATGTCAACGGACGCCGCCTGGGTCGTGCTACTCGTCGCCGGACTGTTCGAAGCCGTCTGGGCCATCGGGCTCGAACTCTCCGACGGACTCTCGAAGCTCAAACCGACGCTCGTCACGGTCGCTGCTATCGCCGTCAGCATGGTCTTGCTCGCGAAGGCCATCGAGGAACTGCCGGTCGGGACCGCCTACGCCGTCTGGACGGGGATCGGCGCCGTGACGACCGCGCTACTGGGAATCTACCTGTTCGACGAGCCCGCGACGACCGCACGACTGTTTTTCGTTCTCGTGATCGTCGCGGGCATCGCCGGTCTCCAGACCGTCTCGTCGGCGTAGACAGCCCACACCGGAAACGGGCCACCCGACGGCCCGCCACGAGGAATCTTTTTGCGCGGGCCGGCCCGACCGACGGTATGGTTTCCGAGATCTTCGACGCCGACCGGTGGGAACCGGTCGAGGAGTTCGACTTCCGCGACCTGACCTACCACCGCGGGACCGACACCCCCGCGCTCCGCATCGCCTTCGACCGCCCCGAGGTCCGCAACGCCTTCCGACCGGGCACCGTCGACGAACTCTCCACCGCGCTCGACCACGCCAAGCGCCAGTCCGACGTCGGCTGTGTGCTCCTGACCGGCAACGGCCCCTCACCGAAAGATGGCGGCTGGGCCTTCTGCTCGGGCGGCGACCAGTCCGTGCGGGGCGACTCCGGCTACGAGTATCAGGGCGACGACGAAGACCGAGAGACCGCCGCTGGCGCCGGCCGCCTGCACATCCTGGAAGTCCAGCGCAAGATCCGTCACATCCCCAAGCCCGTGGTCTGCGTGGTACCGGGATGGGCCGTCGGCGGCGGCCACTCGCTGCACGTCGTCTGCGACCTGACCCTCGCAAGCGCCGAGCACGCGAAGTTCCTCCAGACCGACCCCGACGTGGCGAGCTTCGACTCCGGGTTCGGATCGGCGTATCTCGCCCGACAGATCGGCCAGAAGAAAGCGCGCGAGGTGTTCTTCCTCGGGAAGACCTACGACGCCGCCGAGGCAGCGGACATGGGCATGGTCAACGAGGCCGTCCCCCACGAGGAACTCGAGGAGACCGCGCTGGAGTGGGCCGACCGGATCACGAGCAAGTCGCCGATGGCGATGCGGATGCTCAAGTACGGGTTCAACATGGCCGACGACGGGATGGTCGGCCAGCAGGTGTTCGCCGGTGAGGCGACGCGGCTGGGCTACATGACCGACGAGGCGAAAGAGGGCCGGGACGCCTTCAACGAGGGTCGCGACCCCGACTTCGACGACTACGACTGGCACTACTGAGGGGGCGACCGACCGACACGCGGGCGGTGGTCGACGCGCTCAGTCCTGCCGGTACTCCTTCTGGAACCCGCGGAACTCCGTCCGGTGGGCCTCCTCGTCGGCGAGAATCGTCACCGCCAGGTCCTCGGTGACGGGGTCGTTCGCCTCCTCGGCGGCGTCGATCAGGTCGCGGTAGGTGGCGATGGCGTCCTCCTCGGCGTCGAGGACGCCTTCGATGACGGCGAGGACGTCCGTCGAATCCTCCGGCGGCTGGAGCGAGTCCTGGCGTGCCGTGAACTCCGCCGACCCTGGCGGGCGCGCGTCGAGTTGTTTCAGTCGCTGCCCCAACTGTCCGGCGTGGCCGAGTTCCTCCTGGATGTCGGTTTCCAGGCTCTCCTTTATCTCCTCGGCGCGGACGCCGTCGAGGACGATGGCGTTCGTCTGGTAGTTCATCACGGTCTCTATCTCGTCGCTGTAGGCCTTGCGCAGCAGTTCGATGACGCGGTCAGATGACATGCCACTGTGACTTGGGTTCGCACCCCGAAGTGTGTTCCCCCTGCTGTCGCCGGGCGGCGTCGCTCGTGCGGATCGCACCCCGCCGGCGTCGGCCGCGAACTGAAGCGCTTACCTGCCCGACCGCGCGAGAGAAGGGTATGGACGCGGACGACGATATCGATCCGGCCGCCAATCGCGAGGGGTGGGCCGAGCGCTCCGGACAGTACTCGCCCGAGTACTACGCCGAGATCGGTCCGAACGAGGTGAGCGAGACGCTCGCGACCGTTCTCTCCTATTACGCCGACGACTCCGCCGCGGTGCTGGAACTCGGCTGTAGCTCCGGTCGGCACCTGGCCGCGCTGCGGGAGGCCGGCTTCGAGAACCTCACCGGCATCGACCTCAACGACGACGCCTTCGACGTGATGGCTGAGTACTTCCCACGGGTCGCCGAGACCGGCACCTTTCACACCGGTGCCATCGAGGACGTGCTCCCGGAGTTCGACGACGGGGCCTTCGACGTGGTCTACTCCGTCGAGACACTGCAGCACGTCCACCCCGACGAGACGTGGGTGTTCGAGGAGGTCATCCGCGTCACCGACGACCTGCTCGTCACCGCCGAGAACGAGGGCAACAGCCCCCAGCGGGGGCGCGACGGCGCGGAAGTCAGTTTCGTCAACGACGATTTTCCGCTCTACCACCGCGACTGGAAGGCCGTCTTCTCGGACCGGGGGCTGGCGCAGCTGGTGTGCGAGCCGACGAGTCGCGACACGGTGCGGGTCTTCCGGGTGCCGTGAGTGCGCCGGGATCCACCAGACGACTGGTAGTGAACGAGTGGTTCTCCACTTCCTCGCGCGACCAGCGTATTCGAACGGGCAGCATCCGCGTCGAGCGACGCGAGGCGCGGTTCACCGCTCGCGCGTCGCGCGAGCGGCCTTTTTGGCCGAGCTTTTTGCGCTGGGGGTACCCGCAGCGTCCGAAGGACGCGAGGACACCCCCGGTCGAAAAAGGTCGTAGGGTAACTTTGACACTCACGGCCCCCTGAGTTCCGCCAATGTCGACAGCCGACGCGCAGGTCTCCAAGCGGCGGGCGTGGCTGATGGCCGCGCGGCCCCAGACGCTGCCCGCGGGCGCGGCGCCGGTCGTGGTGGGGGCCGGCGTCGCCGTCCACGCGGGCGTGTTCGCGCCGCTCCCGTGGCTCGCGGCGCTGGTCGGAGCCCTGCTCATCCAGGTCGGAACCAACTTCGCCAACGACTACTACGACGCCGTCAAGGGCGCCGACACGGACGACCGCGAGGGGTTTACTCGCGTCACCGCGGGCGGACTCATCGCCCCCGCGGCGGTCAAACGCGCGATGATCGCTACCTACGGGCTGGCCGTCGTCGTCGGTCTCTATCTCGTCGCCGTCGGCGGCGTGCCGATCCTCGTGGTCGGACTCTCCAGCATCGCCGCCGGGATCCTCTATACGGGCGGGCCTTACCCCTACGGCTACCGCGGCCTCGGTGACCTGTTCGTCTTCGTCTACTTCGGCGTCGTCGCGGTGACCGGGACCTTCTACGTCCAGGCCGTCGCGGCCGGGGGCTACGGACTGTTTCCGACGTGGGTGCCAGACGGGACCGTCACCGCCGCAGCAGTCACGGCCAGTCTCCCCGCCGCCGGGCTCTCGACGGCGATCCTGATCGTCAACAACATCCGTGACAGGGAGACCGACGCCGAAGCGGGCAAGCGCACGCTCGCGGTGATGCTGGGCTACGGCTGGAGTCGCGTCGAGTTCCTCGCGATGGTCGGGATGGCCTACGTCGTGCCCGTCGTCTTCGCGCTCGACCCGGCCTTCGGCCTCCCCGCGCTCGCGCCGCTGGTCTCGCTGCCGCTCGCCGCTGCAGTGACGCGTACGGTCCTGACCCGCACCGACGGCGACGCGCTCAACCCCGCGCTGGAACGGGTCGGGCAGACGCTGTTCGTCCACTCGATACTGCTCGCGGCTGGCCTCGCCGCGCCCGAACTTCTCTCGCTATGACGCGCAAACCGTTCTCGGTCCCGCTGGCATCGCCCCTCTCGACCGCCGCCGGCGACATCGAGTCGCGCGAGGGGTACCTCGTGGAGTACGACCACCGCGGCGTGACGGGGATCGGCGAGGCGACGCCGCTGCCGGGGTGGACCGAGTCGCTCGAGGAGTGCGCCGCGGGGCTCGACCGCGCGCTCGAAGCGGGCGCCGACGGCGAGCACAGCACCGCTTTGCTCGAACTCGACGCGAGCGAGACGCCCGCGGCGCGCCACGGTTTCGCCACCGCACTCCTCGACGCCGATGCGCGAGCGGACGGGATCCCGCTCTATCGCTGGTTCCACGACCACCACCGAGGGGCCGTCCCAGTGAACGCGACCGTCGGCCACGTCGACCCCGCCGAAACCGTCGCGGCCGTCGAAAACGCCGTCGACGCGGGCTTCGAGAGCGTCAAGATCAAGGTCGGCGTGGAGGGCGTCGAGGCGGACCTCGACAGGGTGCGAGCCGTTCGCGACGCGGTCGGCGCGGACGTGACCCTCCGCCTCGACGCCAACGGCGGCTGGACGCGAGCCGAAGCCGAGCGAGCGTTCGCCGAACTCGCGGACCTCGGCGTCGAGTACGTCGAACAGCCACTCCCGGCCGGTGACCTCGACGGACTGGCCGACCTGCGGGGCCGGGGCGTGGGCGTCGCAGTCGACGAGACGCTCGCCGAGCGCTCGATGGCAGAGGTGTTCGACGCGCGCGCTGCGGACGTGGTCGTCCTCAAACCGATGGTCCTCGGCGGACCGGGCAACGCGCACACGCTCGCGATGCGGGCCCGCGACGAGGGGATCGAACCGGTGGTCACGACGACCGTCGACGCCGTCGTCGCGCGCACCGCCGCGGTCCACGTCGCCGCCGCGATCCCAGACGTGTCACCCTGCGGCCTCGCCACCGCGGACCTGCTCGCCGAGGACCTGGGGCCCGACCCCGCTCCCGTCTCTGACGGGCAGATCTCGGTACCCCAGGATCCAGGGCTCGGCGTCGACCTCGCGGAGGAGTGGGCGTGACGCTGCCCGGCCCGGAGGCGTGGCCAACCGAGAATCCCGTAGCTGATCCGTCGGTCGACCTGCTCCGACAGCGGGCGGACGCGACGCCCGACGCGACCGCTCTCGTCGACGCCGCTGCCGCCGTCGACGCCGATGCGAGCTCCGACGCGGAAACCGCGTGGACCTACGGCGAGTTCGACGAGCGCGTCGCCGCGACGGCCGCGCGACTCGACGCGGTGCTGGACGAAGCGAGCGCAGACAGTCGCGTCGGACTCCTCTTCGGGACGCGGCCCGCGTTCGCGCGACTGTACTTCGCGATCCAGCGCCTCGGCGCGACTGCCGTGCCGCTGAACCTCGCGCTCGACACGCCGACGCTTCGCTCGCAGGCCACGCGCGCCGCCCTCGACTGTCTGGTCTGTGCCGACGACACCGCAGGTCTGGCTCCGAAAGTGGCGCCGTCCGGCACGCCGGTCGTCTCGGTCGATCCCGTCAGTGCCGACTCGATCCGTTCGCTCGCCGACGTTCCCGGCTCCGGGGCGAGCAGTGGCCGAGAGCGACTGCTGGACGACGACGCGGTGGTCATGTTCACCTCGGGGACGACGGGGCGCCCGAAGGGCGTCAGACTGACTCGCCGAAACCTGGTCGCGAGCGCGGTCGGCTCGGCCGTCCGCCTCGGCGTCGAGCCCGGCGACCGCTGGCTGGTCCCCCTCCCGACCTACCACATGGGCGGACTCGCGCCGCTGGTCCGGTCGACGCTCTACGGCACGACCGCCGTCCTCCAGCGCGAGTTCGACGCAGACTCGACGGCCGCGGTGATGGACGAGTTCGGAATCACCTGCGTCTCGCTCGTCCCGACGATGCTCACTCGACTGCTCGACGTCGGCTGGACGCCGCCCCACTCGCTCCGATTCGTCCTGCTCGGCGGTGCGCCGGCCCCGCCGGACCTGCTCGCCCGCGCGCTCGACCGCGGCGTACCGGTCTGCCCGACTTACGGCCTCACCGAGACGGCCTCGCAGGTCGCGACGGCGACGCCCGAGGACGTCACGACGGATCCCGAGACGGTCGGGCGCCCGCTCCGCTGTACGGAGGTCGCCGTGCTCGACGACGGAGGCGACCCTGTCGAGACGGGCGAAGTGGGCGAACTCGTCGTGGACGGCCCGACCGTCACGCCGGGGTATCTCGACGGGGAGCACACGCGGGACGCGTTCGGTCCCGCGGGACTCCACACCGGCGACCTGGGGCGCGCGGACGAGGACGGCAGACTCCGGATCGAGGGTCGCGCCGACGACCGGATCATCACCGGCGGCGAAAACGTCGCGCCCGAACGCGTCGCGGCCGCTCTCCGCGACCATCCGGCCGTCGCCGACGTCGCCGTCGTCGGTCTGCCCGACGAGGAGTGGGGCGAACGCGTCGCCGCGCTCGTCGCCGTCGAGGGCGGTGACGCGGCGGAGGCTGTTTCCGCAGAGGAACTGCACGCGTCCGTCCGTGACGACCTCGCGGATTTCGCAGTGCCGAAGACCATCGCCATCGCGGACTCGCTCCCCCGAACCGCGTCGGGGACCGTCGACCGCGAGGCCGTGGTCGCCCGGCTCGAAACGGTCTCGGAGTGACCGCGGGCCGCAGTGGCCGCGACGTTTAATCGCGTTCGTCGCCTACGGGGAGACGTGTGTACGCTCGTCTTCGCCTGGCAGGTGTTCGCCGACGCACCGGTCGTCGCGGCGGCCAACCGCGACGAACGACTCGACAGAGAGGCCGAGCCGCCGTCGGTCGTCGACCACGAACCGCGCGTCGTCGCGCCGACCGACACCGAGGCCGGCGGCACCTGGATCGGCTACAGCGACCGCGGCGTGTTCGTCGCCGTCACGAACCGGTGGACAGGTAAGGACCTCGACGGCGAGCGCTCGCGCGGCCTGCTCGTCCGCGACGCGCTCCGCCAGGAGAGCGCCGAAGACGCGACTCGCCTGGTCGAGCGCGAACTCGACGACCGCCGGTACGCGGGGTTCAACCTCGTCCTCGCCGACGAGCGCGCCGCGCTGCTGGTCGAGTGGGACGGCGAGACGCGCCGCGTTCGCAACTTCGATCCGGGCGTTCACGTCGTCGTGAACGTCGGCGCGGACGGCGACTACGCCATCCCGGCCTCGCGGCCGGACGCGGGCGAGCGCCAGGCCGCCAACGCCGACAGCGTCGCCGCGGCGCTGCAGGTCGAACCCGGCGAGTCCAGCACCGCGTGGCTCGACCGCGCGGCCGACGTCATCGCGGACCACGACTACGGCGTCTGCGTCCACGGGGACGGGTTCGGGACGCGCTCGTCGTCGCTGATCGCCGTCGGCGCCGAGGGGGCACGCTATCGGTACGCGGACGGCCCGCCGTGTGTGACTGACTATCAGGACGTCGACAGCCACATTTAAACGGCGCAGACCCGGTACGTACGGACATGGCCGCTGCCGAGGACGACCTCAACGACGACGAGCGCGCGGGGCTGGAACTCATCCGGGAGTCGGGCGGGATCCACCAGAGCGACTTCTGGAAGGAACTCGACGTCAGCTCCCGGAAGGGCAGCCGTATCGCCGATGCGCTGGCCGAAGACGACCTCATCCAGCGCGAGGAAACCGTCTACAACGGACACAACACCTACTATCTCACGCCCGCGCCGCGGGACCTGAATTTCTCCCTCCTGATGGCCGGCGACCAGCTCTCGCCGTTCATCGGCGACGAGGAAGTCGACGCCCACTCCGACACCTTCTCGCAGTGGGTCATGAACCTCGCCTACGAGGAGTGAGCGCGTCCCCTCTCACGACTGGGGCCGTCTCGCGGTGAAGCCGCCGCTACGTTCTCCATCGAAACGAAGAAAACCGGACCGCAGTCGTCAGTCTTCGAGCGCGTCGGCGATGCGAGCGAGTTCGCGTCGCACGTCGTGAACCTCGTCGCGGAGCTTGCGCATCTCGCGGGTCAGTTCTTCGTTGTCCGAACTCTCCTCGCCGCGACCGCCGGGGCCGCCGGGGCCGCCCGGACCGCCGCCGGGACCCATGCCGCCGGGGCCGCCGCCCATCATCCCGCCCATCATCTGCGCGAACGGGTTGCCGCCCCCGCCGCCCATGCCGGGGCCGCCACCGCCGCCCATCATCTCTTCCATACGCTCCTCGCGGCTTTTCTCCTCGCCGTCTTCGCCCTCTTCGGCGCGCTGCTGGCGGATCTCCTCGACGCGCTCGCGGAAGGACTTGGTCTCCTCGTCGCCCTCGCTCTCGCCCGCGTCGGCGTCCTCGGCGGGTGTCTCGTCGGCCGTGGCGTCACTCTCCGATTGATCGTCGTCTGCCATACTCCGGTTTCGCGGTCCCGTCCCTAAATGGTTGTCGTACGGGCAGGGCAGCGTTCCTGCAGGGCTCTCGGACCGGCGCCCGCGGTCACCCGAACGCGCCGAGACTCGACTGACGGTCGGGACCGGCCGCGTCCGGTTCGAGGTCGTAGCCGACGAGATCTCGCATGTCGACGGCGTAGGTGCTCCCGCCGTTTTCGAGTACCAGCACGCGCCCCTGAACGCCGCGGACCGTCCCCGCGGCCAGCGTCTCCGTGACGGGCCGGTCCGTCAGCCCGAGTCCGTAGTCGAAGGCGAACGTTTCGACCGGGTCGAACTCGGCGAGCAGGGACTCCCAGGCAGCGTCGTCGACGCCCCTGTGGATCCCGTCGATCTTGGCGGGGACGCGGACCCGGTCGCCGACCTCGGTCGCGATGTCGGCCTCTATCTGCCGGGCGACCCGGCCGTCTTTGACGGTTCGGAGGTGCGCGGCGCGGTCGGCCCCCTGCTCGCGCAGCCGCGTCTCCAGACGCCACGAGCGCGTGACGCCCACTTTGAACGTCGCGGGCGCGAACGCGGCGAGATATATCGCGTGTTCCTCGCGACAGGACGCCAGCGGGAGCGAACACTCCCCGGTACAGCGAGCGCAGGGCCAGCGGTCGGTGTGCTGGTCGCAGTAGGGTGCGCGTTCTCGGTGACACTGCGTGTGCCCGTGGTCGTCGTACACCCCGGCGCAGTGGCGCTCGGCGAGGCCGTAGTCGAGTTCCGTTCCCCGGGCGAGCGACACCGACGACACCTCGCCGTCCGCCGCGACGAGCAGGGCTGGCGGCCCGTCGACTCCGGTGTCGTACCCGATAACCTGCACGGCCGTCGGTTCGCGGTCGGCGAGTAAAGGCGTGCCGTTCGCGAGCGGGAGACGACCGGGAAGCCGGGAGGGTCACGGAGTCGAGGCGGACTGTCGTCCTGTGCGAACCGTGTGGCGGCTTTATCTATCGGGCACCCGTCACTCCGTGCGAGGGACACGCATGCCGGAGTTACAGCTCACGAGTTCAGCGTTCGAGAACGGGGGGCCGATACCGGCGGAGTACGGCTATGCGGAGCGAAACGTCAATCCACCGCTGGAAGTTCGCGGGGCGCCCGACAGCGCTGAGACGCTCCTCCTGGTCGTCGACGACCCCGACGCGCGCGAACCCGCGGGGAAGATCTGGGACCACTGGGTCGTCTGGAACGTCCCGGCCGACACGGAATCGATCCCCGAAGACTGGGACGCCGCAGGCGCGGGCGCGACAGAGGGACAGAACGACTACGGCGAGACCGGCTGGGGCGGCCCGAACCCGCCGGACCGCGAACACACCTACCGATTCCTGCTGTACGCGCTCGACGACCGACTCGACCTCCCGGCCAACGCGACGAAAGACGACGTCTACGACGCCGCCGAGGGCTGTGTCGTCGGCAAGGCCACCCTCGAAGGCACGTACGCGCCCTGACTGCGAACGGGGGCAGGAAGGCCGGCTTAGCCGTCGAGCAGTTCCCGCGTCGCCCGGCGGACGGCGTCGTCGCTCGACCCACTCGGCTCCCAGCCCAGCGCCGAGAGCTTCTCGATCGACAGTCGCATCCGCGGGACGTCGCCGACCCAGCCGCGGTCACCGCCGGTGAACTCGTACTCGGGGTCCAGGCCCATCTCCTCGGCGACGATGTCCGCGATGGTCGTCACCGACGTCGTCGTTCTGGTGCCCAGATTGTAGGCGTTGAACGGCCGATCGGCGTGTTCGACGACGTGACACATCGCGTCGATGCAGTCGCCGATGTGCATGTACGACTTCTCCTGGCGACCGTCGCCGAGGATCGTCAGCGAGTCGGGGTCCTCGCGGAGTTTGTCGACGAAATCGGGGATGACAGCACCGAGTTGCAGGCGCGGACCGACGATGTTGGCGAAGCGGAACGACCAGACGGTGAAGTCGTGACTGTGAGCGTACACCGACAGCAGGCTCTCCTCGGCGAGTTTGCTCGCGCCGTAGATACTGATCGGCTCCAGGGGCGCGTAGTCTTCGGGAGTGGGGCGGGGCGCTTCGCCGTAGACCGTCGAGGAGGAGGTGAAGGCGATGTCCGTGACACCGACTTCGTGCATCCGCTCGACGACCGTCTCGGTCAGGCGGTTGTTCGCGCGGAACTGCGAGATGTCGTCGCGCGCGGCGTTCTTGTCGGCGGCGAAGTGGAAGACGCCGTCGACGTCTTCGGTGATCGCTTCGGCGGCCACGTCGGGGTCACCGACGTCGCCGCTGATAACCTCGACACCGTCGGGGATCCACTCGCGCTGGCCGTTCGAGAAGTCGTCGACGGCCACGACGTCGTTGTCGTCGACGAGTCGTTCACAGAGATGCGATCCGACGAAACCCGCGCCGCCGGTGACGACGAGTCGCTGACCCGAGAGTTCCATACCGACAGCACCGCCGTCAGCGATATGGTAGTTCCGGTCCGGGAGCACGGATCGAGCGAGTGCGGATCACCGTCCGCCTCGGCCCGTTCTCAGTTTCTGACATCGCGAGACAGACATACACACCCGTCGGCGCAACTCGGGGTATGAACGGACGCTGCTCACGCAGGCGATTCCTCGCGACGGTCGGCGTCGGCGCGACGGCGACGGCCGGCTGTCTCGGCCTCGGTGAGTCCTCGGACGGAACGCCGACGGCCGCGTCGGACCCGCTGGCACCGCCACGGCGCGGCGCCCCGGACGCGCCAGTCACCGTCTCGGTCTTCGTCGACTTCGCGTGTCCGCACTGCCGGTCGTTCCACCGGAACACGGTCCCCCTGATCGACCGCGAGTACGTCGAGACGGGTGTCGTCACCTACGAACACCGCGACTTCCCGCTGCCCGTCGACGACCCCGAGTCCTACCGGGCCGCCAACGCCGCCCGAGCGGTCCAGGCCTCCGAGGGCGCCGACGCCTTCTTCGAGTTCGCGTCGGGGCTGTTCGAGAACCAGTCCGATCTGGGCCTCTCGCTGTACGAGACACTCGCCGAGGAGGTCGGCGCGGACCCGGAGAGCGTTCGCCGTACCGCGAAGGGCCGAGTCTACGCGACCACCCTCGACCGCGACGTCGCAGTCGGCCGGGGCGCTCGCATCGAGTCGACGCCGTCGATACTCGTCGACGGCGACCTGTTCAGAGGAGAGACGTGGGACGATCTCGCCCGGTGGATCGAGAGCGCGCGCTCGGAGTAGGCTGGCTCTGGCGGTCGCCGACGGTTGCTTCGTCGAGCCAGGCTGGCGGCGAGTCGCGGTCCGGAACCCTCCTAAGCGGCGGGCCGCTACCGGACTGCAATGACTGACGACGCCGAACTCGTCGTCCTGCGACTGGGTCACCGGCCCGGGCGGGACGACCGGATGACGACCCACGTCGGACTGACAGCACGAGCACTCGGTGCCGACCGCGTGGTCTTCGGCCCGCGCGCCTCGGGCGCCGCCGACACCGTTCGGGACATCACCGACCGCTTCGGCGGACCCTTCGACGTCGAGGTGACCGACGCGCCGAAAGGCGTCATCTCGGGGTGGGACGGCCGCGTCGTTCACCTCACGATGTACGGCCTGCCGGTCCAGGACGTCGAGGGCGAACTCCGCGAGGCTCACCGCGAGGCGGGCCAGGCGCTGCTGGTCGTCGTCGGCGCGGAGAAAGTCGACTTTGACGTCTACGAGCGCGCCGACTGGAACGTCGGGGTGACGAACCAGCCCCACTCCGAGGTGGCCTCGCTCGCTGTTTTTCTCGACCGCCTGTTCGAGGGGGCGGAACTCGACGGCGAGTGGCCGGACGCGAAGCGCCGTGTCGTGCCGAAAGAGACGGGGAAGAAAGTCGTCGAACCCGACGAGGAGTGAACGACAGTCAGCCGGCAACCGCGCGCTCGCCGGTCGCGTTGCGAACGTGAGTCCGGGTCGCGGCGGGTTGCCTCACGGGTGTGAGTCCGGGTCGCGGCGGGTCACCCCACGGGTGCGAGTCCGGGCCATGGCGGGTCGCTCCCGATGGTTTTAACCGCGTGACGGTCCGAGGGTAACCCAATGGCTTTTGACGAACTTCTGGAGGACCCGGTGATACAGAAGTACCTCCACGAGCTGGTCGGTCCGAAGGGGATGCCGGTGGCGGCCGCGCCGCCCGACGGTGAGGTGACCGACGAGGAACTCGCCGAGGAACTGGGGCTGGAGCTCAACGACGTCCGCCGCGCGCTTTTTATCCTCTACGAGAACGACCTGGCGAGCTATCGCCGCCTCCGCGACGAGGACTCGGGGTGGCTCACCTACCTCTGGACCTTCGAGTACGAGAAGATCCCGGAGCAACTCGAGGAGGAGATGTACCGCCTGCTCGACGCCCTCGAGAACCGCCAGGAGTACGAACTCGACCACGAGTTCTACCTCTGTGAGGTGTGTGGAATCCGCTTCGAGTTCGGCGAGGCGATGGAGTTCGGCTTCGAGTGCCCCGAGTGTGGCAACCCCGTCGAGGCCCTGGAGAACACGCGACTGATCGACTCGATGGACGACCGCATCGCGGCGCTGCGCGACGAACTGAACGTGGAACACACGTCCGAGGCCTGATGGTCGTTCTCGCCTCCAGGTGCTACGTCGGCGGCGACGCCCACGAGCGCGCGATGGACTCGCTCCGGTCGCAGGTCGGGAACGCGATCGGCGACCTCGACGTCGCGTTCGACGTCGGCCTCCGCGACGACGACTTCCCGACCGTCACCGTCGAGGGGCCCGACGAAGTCGCGGCGCGGAACGCCCTCGCCGAGGAGTGGGGCGAACTCACGCCCCAGCACGAGGACGGATCCGTGCAGGTCGGCACGCTCTCGTCGTGGGACGACGACGGCTTCGTCCTCGACACCGGCTTCGGCAACGAGGTGCGGATCCGCCCCGACGGTATCGGGCTCGGACAGGGCTCACCGGAGCAGATCCGCACGCGGTTCGGGCTGGTCCAGCACCTCCCGCTGCGCTTCGTCGCCGGGCCGGAGCCCGAACTGGCCGAGGCCGAACGGGACCGCCTCTACGAGTGGACCCGCGGGACCGGTCGCGTGAACGTGAACTCGGCCACGCGGGCAGAGGTGCGGGCGACGGTGAATCGAGCGGGTCACGCACAGGACATCGTCACGGTCGAGCGGCTCGGCTTGCTGGAACAGAGCATCGTCTGCGGCGAGGGGACCGACCCGCCGGGGCTGCTGTCGAGTATCGGGACGTACATGCAATCGGAGTTGCTCTGTGTCGTCCCATGAGGCGCCGGCTGGTCGCGCTCGGACTGTTGCTCGCGCTCGTCGCCCTCGCGGGCTGTTCGTCGGTCTTCGGCGGCGGCGGACCCAGTGACCAACAGCTCAACAAGAACGCCACCTACGACTGGGACACCAACGCGACGACGACCATCTCGCTGTCGCGCTCGTCGTTCTCGGCCGTCGTCGGCGTCGAGAACGAATCGTGGGTCAAACTCTACCGCTCCGGGGCGCTCGGCGACAAGGACCCGATATCGATACGCGCCCTGCGATTCCGCTATCCGAACGGCACGGTCGTCAGAGTCAACGAGTCGGCGATGGACGTCAGTACCGGCGGCTCGAAGACGAACGTGACGCTCCCGCAGGCCGGCGGACAGGTCGCGTTCAAGGCCAACCGGCCGACCGGCAAGCGCTTCTCGACGCCGCTTTTCGTCGACGGGAAACACAGCATCGAAGCGACGCTGCCCCCCGGCGCCCGCGTCGGCATCCCCTTCTTCTCGCAGGTGTCGCCCGGCGCGAGCGACCGCTGGGTCGACGACAACCGCATGACTATCCGCTGGGACAGCACCAAGAACGGCCCGCTGGTCCTCCGGTACTACCTCGCCCGTGACCTGTACATCTTCGGGGGCCTCGCCGTCGTCCTCCTGATCGTCGGCGGCGGCGGCGTCGTCTACTACCTCCGACAGATCCGGACGCTCGAACAGCGCCGGGAGGATATCGGTCTTGACGTGGACGTCGAGGACGACGACCTCGACGACGGCCCGCCACCGGGGATGCGGTAGGCTCGCTTCTCTCGTACTCTCTGGCCCCACGGTGTCTACCGGCACGCGTGAACGAACCGTCTATTAGTCGTCGAGTCTCTAGCAGGGGTATGCGCGTGGCAATCGTGACGGTCGGCGACGAACTGCTGGTCGGTGACACGGTCAACACGAACGCCGCCTGGCTCGGCGAGCGACTCCACGAGCGCGGCGTCGCCGTCGAGCGCGTCGCCGTCCTCCCCGACCGGGTCGCGGACATCGCCCGCGTCGTCAACGAGTTCCGCGCCGAGTTCGACGCCGTGATCGTCACCGGCGGGCTCGGTCCCACCCACGACGACCTGACGATGGACGGCGTCGCCGCCGCTTTCGGCCGCGAGGTTGTCGAGAGCCAGGAGGCACTCGACTGGCTCGAGTCCGAAGGCGGGTACGCGGCCGCCGACCTCGCCGAGGGCACCGCCGATATCCCCGCCGGCGCGCGGATGCTCCCGAACCCGGAGGGGGTCGCACCGGGGTGTGTCATCGGCGGGGTCTACGTCCTCCCGGGCGTCCCGACGGAGATGAAGGCGATGTTCGAGACGGTCGCCGACGAGTTCGCGGGCGAGCGCCAGTACGTCGAGACGGTCGACGCTGCGGAACCGGAGAGCGCGCTCCTGGACCGGCTGGCCCAGCTGAGAACCGAGTTCGAGGTCACTGTCGGCAGCTACCCGGGCGAGTTCGTCACCGTGAAAATCCAGGACCCCGACGAGGCGCGCGCTCGCGAGGCCGCCGACTGGCTCCGCGAGCGCGTCGACCCGCCCGAATGAGCGTCGAGTTACCTGACTGGGTTCCGAAGCGGCCGCCGATCCCCTCTATCGATACAGCGACTTGAGCCACAGCGCTGTCAACACGACGCCGCCGACCAGTACAGCGTAGCCGGCCGCGTCGATGAGTCCCGTCTGGACGCCCTCCTGCAGTAGCACGGACATACCCGGGAGTAGCGCCGCACCCGAATTAAAACCGCACGGATCGCTCGCGCGGGACCGTCGAGGTCTGTCCCCGGTCACCCGCCGCCGAGTTCGCGAGCGGTGGCGTAGTGACGGGCGGCCTCCTCGACGTCGCCGGTCGCCCAGAGGTAGTCCCCGTACTCGCTGTGGACCGTCGCGTCCCCCTCCCCGAGGTCGATGGCCCGTTCGTAGTGTTTCTCGGCGCGTTCCATCCGCCCGCCCTGTCTGAGGAGGACCGCGTAGTTGAGATGCGCCAGCGCGTGGTCGCCGTCGATATCGAGCGCGGTTCTGAACGACTCGACCGCGCCCTCCACGTCGCTCAGTTGCTCCCACTGGAACCGGCCGTAAGTCGCGAGGATGTCCGGGTCCTCGGGGGAGAGGTCGAGCGCGCGCTCGAACTGCTCGGCCGCCGCGTCCGCGTCGTCGCCGCTCCAGTGACAGTTGGCGATGTCGACTCTGAGGCTCGCGTTCTCCGGGTCCAGCGAGCGCGCGTGGTCGAACTGCGCGAGCGCTCGCTCGCGTTCCCCGATCCCACGGAGGAAACTGGCGTACTTCCGGCGGATCTCCGGGTCGGCCGGGTCGGCCTCGATGGCGCGCCTGAAGCGACTGTCCGCGGCGGTGCGCTTGCCCTTCGTCGCGAAACTCACCGCCCGCTCCAGTTCGTTCGCGGCCCGCGTCTCGCTGGTGGTGCCCGCCGAGGGGTCCGGAAGCTCCTCGTCCGGCGGCGCCAGCCCCGACTCACCCGGCGTGTTCCCGCCAGCCGCGCCCCGCCGAGCGGTCCCTCGCCCGGAGCCCTCTCCCGCGGGTGACTCCGAGCGCGTCTCTCCGTCGGCGGCCCCATCGCTCCCGCCTCCGGGCCCGTCCCACGAGAGCTGGAGGCGGACCGTCGCACCGTCGCCGTCGCGCGCTCGACAGCGGACGCTCACTTCGACCGGCGAGGTGGCCGCGAGCGCGTCGCTGTCCTGCCCCTCACCGAACGGCAACGGCTCGCCCGCCCCGACCCGCTCGGCGAGGCCGTGGAGGTAGTTTGCCACGGCGTTCCTGTCGGCCACACGTTCGGTGTCGTACCGTGTCTCGTCGCTCATTGTCGGTCGCGTGTGGGGAGACGGTCGGCCCCCCGTGTCTTGGACTGACGTCGACGCGGAGCACTATAACGTCACGCGGTCCGATATCAATCGTGAAATTCGGGTGCGGGAGTCCGTGCTCCGGTCGGTCTGTGACTGTCGCTCAGTCCCGGGGTCGGAGACCGGTGGCTTTTGCCCCGCGGACGCCTACGGGACACCAATGCGACGGATCGGTGTCGTGGTGAACCCGATCGCCGGGATGGGCGGGCCGGTGGGGCTCAAAGGGACGGACGGGAAAGTCGCGGACGCGATCGAACGCGGGGCGACCCCGCGGGCGAGCGAACGCGCACGGACAGCCCTCGACGCGCTCGCGGAGACAGGGACCGCGATCGAACTCTTCACCGCCACGGGTCCGATGGGCACCGAGCAGGCCAGAGCGGCGGGGTTCGACCCGGTCGTCGTCGACGACGTGGAGACGGAACCGGAAAGCGGTGACGGGGTTCCGACCTGGACGACCGCCGAGGACACACGCCGCGCCGTACGCGCGTTCGTCGAGCGCGACGTCGACCTGATACTCTTCGTCGGCGGCGACGGCACCGCCGTCGACGTGGCCGAGACGCTCGCGGAACTGGACAGCGAGACGCCGATCCTCGGTGTCCCGGCGGGGGTGAAGATCTACTCGTCGGTGTTCGCGGTTCGACCGCGTGCGGCCGGCCACATCGCGGGGACGTTCTCGTCGGTGGAGACCGGCGAAGTCAACGACGTCGACGAGGACGCCTATCGCGCCGCGGAAGTGTCCACGGAACTGCGAGCCATCGCGACGACGCCGGTCGCAGAGCAGCGACAGGCAGGCAAGCAACTCGGCGGCGGCACCGTCGCCACACTGGCCGAGGGGTTCGCCGAGGAGATCGACCCCGAGGTGACATACGTGCTGGGCCCGGGCAGCACTGTCGGCGCGATCAAAGAGCAACTGGGCTTCGACGGCTCGGCGCTCGGCGTCGACGTCTGGCGCGACGGGACGCTCCTGGTCCGCGACGGGAGCGCCGCCGAAATCGAGGCATCGCTCGGCGACCGCAACGTCGTCGTCGTCTCGCCCATCGGCGGCCAGGGCTTCGTCTTCGGCCGCGGCAACCAGCAGATCTCCCCGGCGGTGATCCGCCGCTCCGAGGTCGAGGTGGTCGCCTCGCGGGCGAAACTCGACGGCCTCGACGCGCTCCGGGTCGACACCGGTGACCGGGATCTGGACGCGGAACTCGCGGGCTGGTGTCGCGTTCGCGTCGGCCGATACGAGCGACGCCTCGTCCGCGTCGAGTGACGGGCTCGCGGGACGGTCACCCGAACTCGTTCGACAACGATTCTCTCCTCGTATAATTTATCGCTACATACTCATCTGGACGTTCGTCCATTAAGTGTAATACCACTTGTGGAGATGTTGTCTGGTGTATAGACAACATTAAGGTCTACGGCGAATAACCAAGGACATATGGAAACTCGAAAAGTACAGCGCCTGGGTCCATCGACGCTCGCGATGACCCTGCCGGCGAAGTGGGCACAGGAACACGGAGTCGAGAAGGGCGACGAGGTTTCGCTGCGGATGGGTGGCAAGGGAACGCTGACGGTGATGCCGGAGTCCGTGCAGGGCGAGGAGTCGGAGGCGACCATCTACGCCGACAACCTCAACGCTGACGCGCTCGAACGCGCGATTCTCTCGCAGTACGTCCTCGGACGACGCATCATCCACGTCGAATCGCCGGACGACGAGACGCTCGACAGCACGCACATCAACGCCGTCTACAACGCCGAGACCCAGCTCATGGGTCTGGGCGTCGTCGAGGAGACGCCCGATCGGATCGCCATCCGGTGTTCGGTCGACCCCGAGGACTTCTCGCTCGACAACCTTCTTGGCCGTCTGGAGTCTACCGGTTCGACCATGCGAAACGAGGCGGTCAAGGCGCTCGCCCACGGCAACCCGGACCTCGCCCAGCGAGCCCTCAACCGGGAGCGACAGGCCAACAAGATCTTCGTCCTGCTCCTGCGACTCATCTTCACCTCCTACCAGAACCCCAACCTCGCCCGCGCAGTGGGTCTGGACGACGGTTTCCCGCTCATCGGCTACCGCTCGATCGCGAAGAACCTCGAACTCACGGCCGACAACGCCGAGGACATCGCCGAGATCGCCCTGGAGACCGAGGGCCACTCGCTGGCCGTCGACTCCTCGACGATGCGCCGGATCCGCGAGTTCACCGACCAGGTCAACGAGATAACCGAACTCGCTGTCGAGGCGGCGGTCGACCGCGACTACGACACCGCCATCGAAGTTCGCGAGATGTTCGCCGAGATCGGCGACCGCGAGGCCGACATCCTCTCTGACCTGGACGAGATGTCCAACGACGACCTGCTGAGCGTCCGCGAAGTGCTCGTCAGCCTCCAGCAGACCACCGAGTTCGCCGTCCGAAACGCCGAGATCGCGACGAACCTCGCCCTCAACGAGGAGTCCGAACACACGAAAATCGAGTAGCGTCGCCCCCGTCCAGGCGGCTACCCCCTTCAGGGGGCGCCGTCACGGCCTCGCCCGAATGAGTTAAGTGACGAGTCCCGGAAGACGGGAGTATGAGCGAGACAGTCGCGCGGACGGACATGGGTATCGGGCTGGCGATATTTCTCGTCGTGATCGCCGTCGTCGGCGCCGGCGGCATGTACGTCGCCGCGAGCGACCAGGTGATCGCCGCCTGGAGTTTCGCCGCGGCGATGGCCGCGGGGTCGCTGGCCATCGTCGCCGTGCATCTCTACGGCGGTCGCGGCAAGTGAGTCCACAGTGTGGACAGTAACAAACCGTTAAGGGCGTCCATCGCTTACCGGGAGATATGAGCGAACTCGGCGAGGAGGACAGAGAGATTCTGGAGTACCTGCGCGACAGCGTCTCGCGGGGGCAGAGTTACTTCAGAGCGAAGAACATCGCCGACCAGATCGGACTCTCTTCGAAACAGGTCGGCGCTCGACTGCCGAAACTCGACGACGAATCGGACGACATCGAGATCGAGAAGTGGGGCCGCGCGCGCTCGACGACCTGGCGCGTAACACTCGGCTAACACGACGTGCGTCCGGGTAGCGGGCTTTTTTAGGGGATTCGGTCCGAAGTCCTAGCAATGACTGTCCGGGTGGAGCGGTCTTTCGAGTTTCCGGTCGAACGCGAGCGCGTCTGGGAGTTCATCGCGGACCCGGCCCAGCGAGCCGGCGCCATCAGCGTCGTCACCGAGTTCACCGTCCACGACGACGGCAGCGCTACCTGGCAACTGAAGCTCCCGATCCCGGTGATAAAGCGCACCATCACCGTCGAGACGCGAGACGAAGAGGTCCGCGAGCCCGAGTACGTCAAGTTCTCCGGCCGCTCGAAGGTGATGAACGTCGTCGGCGAACACGAACTCACCGCCGTCGACGGCGGGACGCGGCTCACCAATCGCTTCGTCGTCGACGGGTCCGTTCCCGGCGTCGAACGCTTCTTCCGCCGGAATCTCGACGGCGAGATGGAGAACCTCGAAGCGGCGCTCACCGAATACTTGGAGGTCGAGGTGTGAAACTCGCGCTCGCGCAACTGCGCGTCGAGCCCGGTGCCGTCACGGCCAACGTCGACCGCGCCGTCGCGGCCATCGCCGACGCCGCCGCCGACGGTGCGGACCTTGTCGCACTCCCGGAACTGTTCGCAGTCGGCTACTTCTCGTTCGACCTGTACGACCGGACCGCCGAGGGCCTGGACGGCCCGACGCTGGGGAGAGTCGCCGACGCCGCCGCCGACCACGACGTCGGCGTCCTCGCCGGGAGCGTCGTCGAGGACCTTGTCGCCAGCAGCGATGCCGGTGTCGACACGCCGGCCGACGAGGGACTGGCCAACAGCGCGGTGTTTCTCGACCGCGACGGCGACCGCCGCGCGGTCTACCGCAAACACCACCTCTTCGGCTACGACTCGGCCGAGCAGGAACTGCTCACGCCCGGCGAGTCGCTTCCGACGGTCGAGTTCGCGGACCACGTCGTCGGGATGACGACCTGTTACGACCTGCGCTTTCCGTCGCTGTACCGCGACCTGGTCGATTCGGGGGCGACGTGCGTGCTCGTCCCGAGCGCGTGGCCCTACCCGCGGGTCGAACACTGGAACCTGCTCCCGCGAGCGCGGGCCGTCGAGAACCTGCTGTACGTGGGGGCGGTCAACGGGGTCGGGCAGTTCGAGCAGGCCGAACTGCTCGGCCGGTCGGCGGTGTACGACCCGTGGGGGACGACGCTCGCGAGCGCCGGCGACGAGGCGACGACGGTGACCGCGGAACTCGACCGCGACCGGGTCGAGAAAGTGCGAGGGGAGTTCCCCGCGCTGGACGACCGGCGAGCGTAGCGGACCGGTCCGCGGGTCTTGCCGGCAGTCACGAAGTTTATGACCCTGGGGGGGTTACGCCTATTCGCCGGCGACGACGCTTTTCACGTCACAGCCGGCGAATCCGCGCTCGGCCAGGCCACGTCGACCACCACTTCCCGTCCGGACGGGAACTCCCGGTCGTCTCCGTCCTCACCTCGCCTCTCACCCGATTTCTCGCCGACTGCGAGACGATGCACCCGGTCTCACACCCCGAACCTCCCCCCGACCGACTGGTTTCTCAGTAAGGTTTTTTCCCGACGAGAATCCCCATGGGATATGGATCCCTCGATACCCCGGCGGCGCTTTCTGAGCGCCGTCGGGACGGTGTCCGTCGTCGGGGACTTCGGTGTCTCGCAGGCGACGGCGGTCGACGGGTGGGACCAGTCGACCGGGAGCGCGCGGGCGTCCGACGGGGCAGCGGCGGCGTCGACGCTGCTGGACCAGGATTTCGAGTCGGTCGCGACGGGGTCGTTTCCCGCCGACTGGACGAAAAACGGGAACGACGCACAGCAGGTGACAGGGTCGACCGCGGCCAGCGGGTCGCGCTCGCTCGAACAGCGCGGATCGCCCGGCGGGTGCTGGGAGGCGCTCGCGAACGCGCCCCTCGACGTGCCGACCGACGGCACGACCGTCATCTCGGGCGCGGTGCGACCGACGACCGACGGCGAGGTCGGCTGTCACGACAAGCGCTGTAACGTCGAGTTGCGGACCGACGCGAGTTCGTGGAGCTCCGGCGAAGGGTTCCAGCTCTTGCAGTTCGATATGGACGGAACGGTCCGGGGACGAGCCGGGAGCGCCGTCGGCTCCTACGCGCTCGACCGGTGGAACACGTTCGAAGTGACTTTCGAGCCGGGAGCTACCGAGACCCGGTTCGGCTACGAGGTCAACGGCGCCACCGCGGAGGAAGTCGTCGACAGGGCCCCGTACGGCGACGACCTTTCCTATCTGACCTTCCACTCCGGGGAGTTCAGGGTCCTGTGGGACGCTATCCGCGCGAGGAAGGGGGCGGGGTCGGCCCCGACGGCGACGTTCACGTACTCGCCGGACGAGCCGACCCGCGGCGAACCCGTCACCTTCGACGGGCGGGAGTCGTCCGATCCAGACGGCACCGTGACGACCCACGAGTGGGACTTCGACGGGGACGGCGAGTTCGAGGCAAGCGGCGCGACAGTCGACTACCAGTTCGAGGAGGCTGGTGACCACGACGTGCGGTTGCGCGTGGTCGACGACGACGGCGCGACGGCGACGACGACGCGGTCGGTCTCGGTCGGCCGCCCGTCGAACGACTCGCCGACGGCGGCGTTCTCGGTGACTCCGGGCGATATCGACACTGCGACCGACGTCGAACTGGACGCGTCGGCGGCGACAGACCCGGACGGGTCGATCAGCGCGTACCGGTGGGACCTGGACGGCGACGGCAGCTTCGACCGGACCGGCGAGACGGTCACCCACCGGTTCGAAACGGTTGGGGACGTGGAGGTTACGCTCGAGGTGGCCGACGACAGGGGCGGGACGACCACCGAAAGCCGGACGGTGTCGGTCGACCTCGCCCGGGCCGCCGAGATCAGGGAGGGCGCCCGGGCGATCGATAGCCAGACGGTCGAAGGGTTGGGCCACGCAGACGCCGTCGACACGACGCTCTCGGAGATCACCGACGCCGTCGCGGCGGATCGGGTTCCGCTGGCGACCGCCGAGGGAGCACTCGACCGGATGCTCCGGAGCCAGGACCTGACGACGTCGGTGCTCGCGGGAATGGGGCCGGAGACGTACACGCGAGCGGCCGACGACTACGACCTCGCGCGTCACACGGCGGAGATGGCGCTGTCGATACTGGTCGACCTGGCGATGATAGCGGTCAGTTTCGCGACGGCGAAGGTCGGCTCGTATCTCGACGACGCGCTCCCGTTCGTCTCGCGGTACGTCGACGACTTCATCTCGAAGGTCGACGACGCGATCATGAAGATCGCCGACTACGTCGCCGGCAGTTCGGCGACCGTCGGCCGGTTGCTCAAGAGCCACTCGACGGACATCGCCGAGGGCGGCGTCGAGAAGATCCAGTCGAAGGTCAAGGGCGCGATCGACGGGACTATCGGCGGGTTCGTCGCCGACCGGATCGCGGAACTCGAAACCGGCGTCAGCGAGGCGTTACGGCGGAGCGTCGAGCGCGACGCGGAATGGGACGGCGACCCGATCGACGACGACGAACCGAGTGCGCTCGACGACGGACTGGCGCTGCTGTACGCCGACCTGGGCGCCGATGCGCTCGCGTCCGACGGCCTGCGCGGCAGCGAGGCCGGCGTCCAGCAGTCGATCGCTGGGGGGTATCGCGATACCGAAACCCACCTCCGCACCGCCCACGAGGGGCTCGTGGCGATCACGGACACGCTCTCGGAGTTCGGGCTGGTCCAGAACCTCGAAGACGTCTTCGAGGCGGTCACCGAGGGGAAACCAGTCACTGCGATCGTGGAGACGCTGTGGGCGATCGGCTCGCTGGTCGGCGACGTTGTCTCGCTGGTCTCGAAGATCTTCGGCGCGACGCTGGGAACGGTGACGATGCAGGAACTCGGCGAGGCGCACTACCGCTCGCTCGACGGCGTCGCACAGGGGAGGTCGACCTGGGAATGAGCGACCATCTCGACGAGCACCTGGCCGACCTGCAATCGGCGATCCAGGCCGGAGAGTACGACGCCGCGCGGGCCGCGCTGGAAGAGGTCGTCGCGGCCCGCGACGAACGGAGCGAGTCGACGCTGTTCGCGCGGTCGCTCGCGGTCGGGAGTCGAGAGGGCCTCGGCGACGAGGCCGCGGACCTCAACGCGTTCGCGGCGACGGCGACGGAGACGGACGTCCGCTGGTCGGAGTTCGTGCTCAAGACGGCGACTTTCCTCTCGGAACCGGACGCGCTGGAGCGCGAGGCCGTCGTCGAGACGGTCGAACGGCTCCGGTCGACGACAGCGTCTCTGGCCGACCAGCGAGAGTCCGTCGAATCGCGGGTCGCCGAGGCGACCATCCCCGCCCAGCCACAGATCGTCGCCGTCGAGGGCTCGCGCCGCCTCCAGCCCGGTTCGTCGTCGACGCTCTCGGTGCCAGTCTCGAACGTCGGCGACGAACCGACGAGCGCGCTCACGCTGTCCGCCTCGCCCTCCGAGGGGCTGTCGGTCTCGCCGTCGTCTGTGTCGATCGAGAGTGTCGAACCGGAGGGGACACAGACGGTCGAGCTGTCGCTGTCGGCGGCCGAGTCGGCGACGGGGTCGCTCTCGCTCGGACTGGCGCTGGAAGACGACTCGGGCGTCGTCGGGAGTCGCTCCGTGACCGTCCGTATCGCGCCGGCCGAGACCGAGTCGCCGACCACGCCCACGCCCGACGACGGGACGCCCGGGTCGACTCCGACCGAGACACCGTCCGGGCCGGACAGCGGGACGGCCCGACCGACTGAGACGGGCAACTCTACCGCGACCGAGTCGCCCACGGGCGGGAAGGCGCCGGCGGGCACCGATCCACCGACCGGCACGGAAGCCCCCTCGACGGGCGGTCAGTCGGACGGCGGACTCCCGTCGTGGCTCCCGGTCGTGGGCGGCGGCGCGGTCACGGCGCTCGTGGGTGGGTCAGTGGCCTACAAATACCTCTCCGGCGACGACGAGACCACAGACCCCGGACCCGCCCGCCGCGGCGGGTCCGACGGTGGCGGTCCGGCTGGTCGCGGTGGGCAGTCCGGACGCGGTGGGCACTCAGATCGGAGTGGGCAGTCCGGACGCGGTGGGCAGTCCCGACACGGCAGCCACTCCGGCCGGGGTGGCCAGTCAGGGGGTGGGACTCCAGCGAGTCGACGCAGTGGGCAAGGGCGCGGCGGCCCCGGAAGAGGAACCGGGAACCGGGACGGCGGACCGGGTCGCTCTTCCGACGAGAGAAGCGGCCAGACCGGGCGCAGCGAGGGCGCTCGGCTGCCGCTGAAAGACGATGCGGGGAGCGACGCGTCCGACGACACGGGGAGGAGGTCCGCCGACGGCGGCAGCGAGCGGGGGACTGACCGGGACGACCGGGGGACTGACCGGGACGACCGGCGGCGCCGCTAGGGCCCGGCCGGCGGCGGTGAGCGCGCTCAGTCCTCGTCCTCGGTCGAAATCTCCGCCGAAAGGCCCTGGGCCATCTCGATGTCCTTCGAGTTGTTGAGCGTCCAGGCGGTCCGCTCGGTGACGGCCTCGATTACCTCGCGGGCGCTGGGCGACCCCTTCCCCGACTTCTTCACGCCGCCGAACGGGAGCTGGACCTCCGCGCCGATACAGGGGAGGTTGCCGTAGGCGAGGCCCACCTCCGCGTTGTCGCGGTAGTAGTTGATCTGGCGGTAGTCCTCCGAGACGATAGCCCCGGCCAACCCGTAGGGGACGTCGTTGTGAATCTCGACGGCGCGCTCGACGTCGCCCGAGTACTCGATGAGCGCGACGTGCGGACCGAACACCTCCTCGTGGATGCATCTGAGGTCCGGGTCGTAGTCGACCTCGTAGACGAACGGCCCGACCCAGTGCCCGTCCTCATGACCGTCGGGGATCTCCTCGGCGTCGAGTTCGGCCCGGTCGACGAGGACGTTCGCGCCCTCTTTCCGGGCGAGGTCGTTGTACTTGCCGAACTTCTCGACCTGTCCCTCGTCGACGACCGGGCCCATGAAGGTGTCCTCCTCGAGCGGGTCGCCGACGGCCACCTCCTCGGCGAGGTCGACGAACTCCCGTTTGAACTCGTCGTACACCTCCTCGTGGACGATCAGGCGCTCGCTGGAGACACAGCGCTGGCCCGTCGTCTTGAACGAGGACATCACCGCCGAGTGGAGGGCGGTGTCCATGTCCGCCTGGTCGGTGATGACGATGGCGTTCTTGCCACCCATCTCGAGGGCCGCGTCGCGGCCGGGGACGCCGCCGAGTTTCTCGTCTATCTTGTGGCCGACCTCCGCCGAACCCGTGAAGAGCACCGTCGCGACGCGGTCGTCCTCGACGATGGCGTTGCCGGCGTCGCCGAAGCCCTGGACGACGTTGAACACGCCCGGCGGCACGCCCGCGTCGGTCATCATCTCGGCGACGGTGTGCCCACAGAGCGGGGTCTGCTCGGCGGGCTTCCAGACGACCGTGTTGCCCTCGACGAGCGTGACCGCGAGGTGCCAGAACGGGATGGCGACCGGGAAGTTCCACGGCGTGATACAGCCGACCACACCCTTCGGTTTCCGGCGCATGTACGAGTCCTTGCTCGCGATCTCCGAGGGGACCACGTCGCCGTGGGGGTGGCGGGCATTGCCGGCGGCCCACTCGACCATGTGGTAGGCCTCGACCACGTCCGCTCGGCCCTCGCTGATCTCCTTGCCGCACTCGCGCGTGACGATCTCGCCGAGTTCGTCGGTCCGGTCGCGGAGTTCGTGGTACACGTCCCACAGCACCTCCGCGCGGTCGACGTAGGACATCGCGCGCCACTCCGCGAAGGCCTCGTCGGCGGCGTCGACAGCCGCCTGTACGTCGGCAGGTGTCCCACGATAGAACTCCCCCAGGGTCTCGCCTGTCGCGGGATTTTCGCTCGCGAACGTCTCCGTGCTCTCGCCGGTCGTCCACTCGCCGTCGATGTAGTGTCGGTGCGGGTCGGGTCCGGACATACCAGCAATATTTGTCGCCCACGGCCAAAAGTCTCGCGCGGCCACACTCTGTCTCCAACCCGGACGGCATGCCCGCGGGGTATCGCCTGCTCGGCGCGTTCGTCTGGGAATGCACCGACTGCGGGTGCGTCCACGACCGCTCGGACCCCGCCAACCGACGGATCGCGCGCCGCCGGTGACGAGACGGGGCGAGACGAGACCCGTTTCGCTTCGTATCGAGGCTTCGCCCGGAAGGGGTATCGGGCAACCGTAGATACAGTCACTCGGAACTGCATTAATTTTATATATTATCCAATTTTACCTCTCGGTTTCATGTCTGGCGAACACAACGACGACAGTTCAGACGAGGCACTCAACCGGCGGTCGCTGCTGCGCGGCGCGGCGACCACAGCGGTCGGTCTCGGCGCGGTCGGCGCCGTCGCCGGGAGTGCGTCTGCGGGGGAATGCTGGACGGCGAAGAAATGCGACGGGGGGCACATCTACGAGCGCGAGTGCTGCATGGAGAACGGCATCCCGCGGTGTGACGGCTGGAACAACACCTACATCGATTGCGACGACTACTGACCACAGACGTCCCGATCGCACTTTTTTCGTCGGAACTCCGGAGCGACACCGACTCACCCGTGAGTGTCCGGTGAACAGAACATCTCTCGACCCCGCTGCCGACCCCTGAGTCCGCCTCCCGAGACGGTGACGAACCCCGAACCGTCGCCTACGCTCGACTCACGACCGACATCGCCGACTCGAAGTGCTCGCGGTCGATCGACACCTCGTCGGCCTTCTCGTTGGCCTCGTCTGGGTCGATCCCCTCGGCCACCTCGCTAATGGCCTGCATCGACGCCTCGCGGACCAGCGCCTCGATCTCGGCGCCGGAGAAGCCGGCCGTGTCCCCCGCGAGTTCGTCCAGGTCCACGTCGTCGGCGATCGGTTTCCCCGCCGTGTGGACGTCGAAGATCTTCCGGCGAGCGGCCTCGTCGGGTTCGGGCACTTCGACGTGGCGTTCGAGGCGGCCCGGCCGGAGGAGGGCGTCGTCGAGCACTTCGCGGCGGTTGGTCGCGGCGAGCACGACGAGGTCTGGGTTCTCGGCGGCGCCGTCGAGTTCGGTCAGCAGTTGCGAGACGACGCGTTCGGTCACCTCGCTACTCTCGACACGCTGGCTGGCGATCCCGTCGATCTCGTCGAAAAAGACGATCGTCGGCGCGGTCTGACGGGCGCGGTCGAACACCTCGCGGACCGCCTTCTCGCTCTCGCCGACGTAGCGGTCCATCAGCTCCGGGCCAGCGACGCGGATGAAGTTGACGCCGCTCTCGCCCGCCACCGCTCGCGCGAGCAGCGTTTTCCCGGTGCCCGGCGGCCCGTAGAGGAGGACACCTGATGGCGGGTCGGTCCCGGTGGCCTCGAACAGCGGGCCGTACTCCATCGGCCACTCGACGGCCTTCTCGAGTGTACTCTTCGCGTCGTCGAGGCCGCCAACGTCGTCGAAGGTGACCGTCGGCGATTCGGCGACGTACTCGCGCATCGCCGACGCGTCGACCGCCCGGAGCGCCGCGTCGAAGTCCTCGCGGGTGACTCTCGGTTCGTCGCGCGTCCGCCGGAGCGCGTGCATCGCCGCCTCCGTCGTCAGCGTGTGCAGATCCGCACCCACGAACCCGTGAGTCCGCGCGGCGACGCGGTCGAGGTCCACGTCCTCGCCCAGCGGCATCCCGCGCGTGTGGACGTCGAGGATTTCGCGGCGCCCACCCTCGTCGGGGACGCCGATCTCTATCTCCCTGTCGAAGCGGCCGCCGCGTCGCAGCGCCGGGTCGATGGTGTCGACGCGGTTGGTCGCACCGATGACGACGACCTGCCCGCGCTCTTCGAGGCCGTCGAGCAGCGTCAGCAGTTGCGCGACGACGCGGTTCTCCATGTCGGAGTCGTCGTCGCGCTCGCCCGCGATAGCGTCGATCTCGTCGACGAAGATTATCGAGGGGGCGTTCTTCTCCGCGCGAGCGAACGCCTCGCGCAGGCGCTCCTCGCTCTCGCCTTTGTACTTCGAGACGACCTCTGGCCCGGAGATCACGTCGAAGTAAGCGTCGACCTCGTTGGCGACGGCGCGGGCGATGAGCGTCTTCCCGGTGCCCGGCGGGCCGTGGAGCAAGACGCCCCGCGGCGGCGAGATTCCAAGGCGCGTGAACAGTTCCGGCTCCGAGAGCGGCAACTCGATCATCTCGCGGATCTGGTCGAGTTCGTCGTCGAGGCCGCCGATATCTTCGTATGAGACACCGGTCCGCGAGGCCGATTCCGTCGGCCTCGTCCCGCCGTCGTCACCGCTCTTTTTCGTCCCGGTCGACTCGCTGCTCGACGCGGAGCCCTCGTCGGTCCTGGAGCCGTCGGTGGTCCCGGACGACTCACCGCCGGTCCGGTGACCGATATCGGCCCCCGCGACGGGCGGCAGGACTGTGATATCGGTCGCGTCGGTGATGTGGACGGCGCCGCCGGGATCGGTGTCGGAGACGGCGAAGGCGCCGACGCCGTCGATGTGGACTTCCTCGCCCTCGCGGAGCGGGCGGTCGATCAACGCGCGCCGGACTGCTGCCTCACGCTGGGCCTGGTCGAGGCCGACCGACTGGGCCAGTCGAACGCTGAGGCTGTCGGCCTCCTGGACCGAGGTCTGTTCGACAGTGACGGTGTCACCGACGTTTGCGCCGGCGTTGGCCCGCGTGTCGGCGTCGATCCGGATGTACTCGCCGGTCCCGCTCTCGGGCCAGGCCTTCGCGACGGTCGGGCGCTCGCCCTCGATGACCAGCGGGTCGCCACTCAACACCCCGAGCCTGCTCCGGACAGTCTCCGGGACGCGGACGATCCCTCGGCCCGCGTCGCGCTTGTTCGCACCCTCGACGGTCACCTCCATAGCGTCGCCGCGCTCTCCCATACGCCCCGTTATCGGGCCGACGGCCTTTACCGTTCCCCTCGAAGCGACAGAAGGGATCGGTCGCAGTCGGTCGGTCACGGCGAACGCTTCCCCGGTGGTGACGGCCCCATGCCGGGGCCGACCTCGAATCGGAGAAACGCCTTTACCCGCCGACGTCGGACTAGTTACCATGGTGGTCCAGACCGAGCGCGACGAGATGACCTGGTACGAGTGCGAGGCCTGTGGCCTGATGTTCGACGACCAGTCCGACGCGCGGGCGCACGAGAACAACTGCGACGCCGAAGAACCGTCGTATATTCAGTGAGCGGTCGGCGTCGGTCAGCCGACAGCGTCGCCGAGTCGCGGACTCACTCCTCCGCGACGACTTCGTAACTCCGCTCGCCGAGTTCGTCTTCCTCGAAGACGAACACGCGCCCGTCGACGGCGGCGACGTCCGCGTCGACTTCGACGCGGTGTGAGTCGACGCGAGCGACGACGCCGGGGAAGAGGCTCTCCTCGTCGCCGTCGTCGACGATGACGCGACCCACGCCGGTCGTCTCCAGGATGTCGTCGTGCGTGTTGAGGTCGTTGACGTAGACGAGCACGCCCTGGGTCTCGGTCGCGTCGGTGACGAGCACGTGGACTTCCTTCCCCGGCGCGGTCCGCACGCTCCCCGCGACTTTCTCCGGGACGCCGCGGTAGAACGCCTCCCGGTCGTCGAGGTACGTCACCGCGACTCCGTCCTCGGTGAGTTCGACTCCGAGCGTGTCGGGCGGCACGTCGTTGCGAGCGCTCATGTCCGGCCCTACCGGAGGGCGACGCAAAAGCGCGCCGTTTCCACAGAGGTAAGTACTCCCCGAAGCGATGGACGCACGATGGAAGGAGCGGCGACGGCACCGGCCGCAGGAACGGTGTTGAACGCGCTGGCGACGGGCACCGGTTCGGCCTTCGCGATCGACGAGTACACCACCGCGACGGTCGAACTCGACCCGGACCGCGACGACGTCGAGGGGGCGGTCGCCGAGGACCCCGACGCCGATACCGCACTCATCGAGCGCTGCGTGACCGCCGTCACCGACCGCTTCGGCGACGGCGAGGGCGGCACCGTCGAGACCGAGAGCGACGTCCCGATGGCCTCCGGACTCAAGAGTTCGAGCGCCGCCGCCAACGCGACGGTGCTCGCGACGCTGGACGCGCTCGACGCCGCCGACGAACTCTCCCGGACTGAGGCCTGCCTGCTCGGCGTCGACGCGGCCCGTGACGTGGGCGTCACGGTCACCGGCGCCTACGACGACGCGAGCGCGAGCATGCTCGGCGGCGTGACCGTCACCGACAACACCGCCGACGAACTGCTCGCCCGCGAGGAACGCGACTGGCGCGTCCTCGTCTGGACGCCGCCCGAGCGGTCCTTCTCGGCCGACGCCGACGTCGAGCGCTGCCGGCAGATCGCGCCGATGGCCGACCTCGTCGCCGACCTCGCCATGGACGGTGACTTCGAGCGCGCGATGACGGTCAACGGGCTGGCGTTCTGCGCCGCGCTCGATTTCCCGACGGACCCGCTCGTCGACGCCATGCCCCACGCTCGCGGCGTCTCGCTGTCGGGGACCGGCCCGAGTTTCACGGCCGTCGGCGACCCCGACGGACTCGCCGCCGTTCGCGATTACTGGGCGGACCTCCCCGGTCGGACGTGGCTGACCGACACCCAGACCGAGGGGGCGACGATCCGATGACGCTCAGGCAGGCCTGCAGACCCACACACAGACCATGACCGACGACCAGACACCGACGTACGACCGCGCGACGACCGATGAGAGTCCCGGCAGCTACGCCGAGGAGATGGAACTGGACGAACTCCGCACGGAGATACGGAACATCGACCGGGAGATCGTCGAACTGATCGCCCAGCGGACTTACGTCGCCGAGACGATCGCACAGGTCAAAGAAGAGGAGGGGCTACCGACGACCGACGAAGCGCAGGAACAGGCCGTGATGGACCGCGCCGGCGAGAACGCCGAGCAGTTCGACGTCGACTCGAATCTCGTGAAGGCCATCTTCCGCCTGCTCATCGAATTGAACAAGGTCGAGCAGCGGGAGAGTCGCTGAGGACCGCTGTCCTCCGCGCTCGGTCAGTCATCGGTCCCGGAGTACGCTCCGGCTAGCGCGTCCAGCGCCTCGTGGTGCTCGGTCGTGTGCGGCGCTGTCAGCGGCGAGACGCTGACCGACCCGTCCACCACCGCTCGACGGTCGGTCCCCTCCGGATCCGGAATGTTCCCGTCGGCCATGCGCTCCCAGATCCGGTCGTGGAGCGTGATCCCGTTGCCGTCGCCGCGGCTGGCGGTCATCTGATACACCTCGGATGGGCGGGTGATCGCCATGTCCGCCCGGCCCCACTCCGCGACGGGGGAGTTGACGTTGAGGTAGTCGGCCTGCTCGAAGACGTCGCGGTCGCGGGCGTGCTTCACGAGATAGGCAGTCGCGCGCGCCGCTTCGCCGTAGCTCTCGTACTCCACCTCGACGTCGGTCAGCCTCGTATCGGTACCGACGGGCACGTACATCGAGACGGCGATGGCGGGCACGTCGAAGAACGTCGCCTCGACGGCGGCCGAGACGGTGCCCGACCGGCCGAGGACGTACGCGCCGAGGTTGGCGCCCTCGTTGCAACCGGCGACGACGAGGTCGGTGTCGGGGACCAGCGACCCGAGACCGGCCACGACGCAGTCGGCGGGCGTGCCCTCGATGCTGTAGCCCAGTTCGTGGTTGTGAACGGTCACGTCGTGGGAGAGCGTGCGTCCGACGGCGCTTTTGTCCTCGTCGGGCGCGACGACGGTCACGTCGCCCAACTCCGTGAGGGCGTCGTAAACCGCGCGGAGGCCGGTGGCCTCGATTCCGTCGTCGTTCGTCAGGAGGATCGACGGCTCGTCCATACCACCACTGTCCGCGACAGCGACAAAAGCACACCGGCGGCGGGGCGCCCGACCCACGCCGGTGGCGCGAGCCGGTCGGCCCCCACCGACGCCGCGGCAGTGGCCTGGTTCGACGGGCCTGTCAGGGCGGCACGCGATCGACGACCGTCTCGCCGTCGACCACGAGATTGAACGCCCGCTCGTCGTCGTTCCAGAGGACGAGGACGTTCTCGACGGAGAGCACCTCGCCGTAGCCCGCGGTCCGGAGGTCCGCGTTCAGCATCGATTCCTCGGTCAACACCGCGAAGTGGTCGGCGGTCTGGCTCCCGTCGCCGACCCGATACAGCGGGTTCCGGCCCTCGGAGAGGTCGTGGCTCAGTTTCGCGAAGACGGCGTCGACGCGGTTGGTGACGTGCGTCTCGCTGTTTTCGAGTTTCGCCGTCTGTGCCTCGTCGAGCACGAAGTCGTACGTCCGTCGCCCGTCGAGTCGGAGCAGGCTGTAGGCGTACTGGACGTCGACGTTGACGAACTCTCCGGCCTGTGCGGTGTCGGTGTCCCCACCGTCTCCGTCGGCGTCGGCCTCGCCCGCGGCCTCGTCGAGACGCCGTTGGAAGGGCGGGACCGCGAGGTCGGGTTGCACGTCGAACGACCAGCAGTCGTCGCTCGGCGCTGCACCGGGCCACAGTCGAACTGTGGGTCCGTATATCGTGAATGGCCCGTCGTCCGCGACGGCGCGCTCGACATCACGAAGGCCGATCGCGGTGTTGCGGTCGGCGGGCGCCGTCGCGACGACGGTCCCGTCCGCCGCGAGCGCGTCACCGTAGCGCTCCACGACCACGGCCGGGTCGTCGAGTTCGCTCAGGACGTTCGAGAACAGTATCAGGTCGAAGTCCGCGTCGGGGGAGCGTCCCACGGGGTCGAACGCCTCGGCGCGCTCGCGGTGGACCGTCGCGTGGAAGTTCCGGCCCGTCTCGCCGAGCAGCGATTCGAGGACGTCCGCGGCCGCGCTCGGCTCGACCGCGTGGTAGTCGACCAGCGCGTCCTCGGGGAGGAAGTCGTGGAGCCCGAGCGCGGGCCCGCCGACGCCGGCGCCGACGTCGAGCACGCGCAAATGGCGCGGGATCAGGCCGTCGCTCGCGAGTTCCGCGAGGACGTACTGGGCGACCGCGTAGTAGTCCGGGAGATGGTAGACGGCGTAGGCCAGCGCTGTCTCGTCGTCGTACTCGACGGGGTTGCCGTAGAGGTAGTCGGTCTTGACAGCGCGGATGCGCTCGCGGATGGCGTCGCCGGTCTCGCCCTCCGGCCAGCCGGGCCCGTAGCGCTCGACGAGCAGGTCTTCGAGCGCGCGGCCGTACTCCCCGGGGAACGCCTCGACGCCGTGGAACGTCGGCACGACGGGTCCTTCCTCGATCGGGACGAAGGTGCCGTCCTCGCGTTCGAGGAGTCCCAGGTCGGTCGCGGACTCGCGCAGCACCTGCCGCACCGCCGCCGGATGGGGGCCGCCCTCGACGTACTCGTGGATCTCGTCGGGGTCGATCGGGCGGACCTCGCGGAGGTACTTCGCGTTCGAGCGGACCGCCTCGCGCTGGTCGGCGTTCATCGCCCCGCTCCGCTCTCGCCGTCTCGATCCTGTGGGGTCTCCTCACGGTCCTGTGGAGTCCCGCTTCGGTCTCGCGGGTTCGCGTCGCGATAGAGGTTGTCGAACGCCGCCCGGTCGGCGTCGGCGAATTCGCGGGCCGCGGCGGCGACCTCGTCGGCGCCGTCGAAGGCGGACTGGATGTCCGCGTACACGCGCGGGTCGTTCCCGGTCACCTGGTCGAGCAAGTCGAACAGTCCCGCCGAGACCGGCGTCTGGAACTCCTCGCGGACGTCTTCGGCGGCGAGACCGAACGCGAGGATGGCGGCGTGGGCGCTCGCCTGGACAGTCTCCATCGCCTCGTCGTGTTCCCGTGCGGTGGTCTCGAAGAGGTCGTTGCCGGCGGCGGTCAGGCCGTCGCGGATCCGGTCGGTGACCGGGCCGGTGGCGTCCGGGACGACCGCCACGGTCCCCGGCCCGTTGGCTGCGGCGAACAGCGGGTGGAAACTCACCCGTTCGCAGGTCGGTGCGGCGGCTTGCATCGCCGCGAGCGCGGGGGCCATGACGCCTGTCACGTCGACGAGCGCCCGTTCGGCCTTCGCGGCGTGGTCGTCGACCGCTGCGTCGAGCGCCGGGATCGGCACGGCGAAACAGACCGCGTCGAAGCGCTCGTCGGTGTCCGTCGGGACGGCACGGGCGTCGAGCGGATCGGCGGCGACGGCGGCCGCCGCACGCGCGGCCTCGTCGTCGGTATCGGTGAACGCCACCGTCGGCGGGTCGGCCAGACCGACGGCGAGCGCGTCGGCGAACCACCGCCCCATCTCCCCGGCGCCGACGACGAGCAGTTGCATGCCTCGGGGGTACTGGGTCGCCTCTCAAAAGCGGTTCGGTCAGGACGGTTTCCGGCCGAGCGCGAGCGAACCGCGGCGCCGTTGTCGGGTGTTTATCCACGCGGTCTGAAAACGCTTAACACGCCCCACTGAGATGTCCACGACATGAGACGCGTACGCTTTCGCGATTCCGCCGGGAACGTCCGTGGGGGGCGGTGGGCGACCCGCGACGGCGAGGACGTCGTCACGGCAGCCGCCGGCCCGTACGGCCGCATCGCTTTCGGCGACGAGACGTTCGACCCCGACGACGTCGACATACTCCCGCCGTGTGAGCCCACGAAGATTATCGCGGTCGGCCGTAACTACGCCGACCACGCCGCCGAACACGACGCCGAAGTCCCCGACCGACCCCTGCTTTTCATCAAGACGCCAAACACCGTCGCCAGTCACGGCAGCACCGTCACGCTCCCGGCCGGGAAAGAGCGCATCGACTACGAGGCCGAACTCGGCGTCGTCATCGGCGAGCAGTGTCGCAACGTCTCCGAGGGCAACGCCGACGACGTCGTCGCGGGCTACACCTGCCTGAACGACATCTCCAACCGCGACGACCAGGACCGCGAACAGAACTGGGTCCGCGGCAAGGCCTTCGACAACGCCGCCCCCATCGGCCCCGTCATCGCCACGTCGGAACATCTCTCCGACGACGCGACCATCGAGACGCGCGTCAACGGCGAGACCAGACAGTCCGCCACCATCGACCAGATGGTCTTCTCGATCCCCGAACTCATCGCCGAGATCACCGAGTACATGACGCTCGAACCCGGCGACGTGATCGCGACCGGCACTCCCGAGGGTGTCGGCAAACTCGCCGACGGAGACGACGTCGAAATCGAGATCGGCGGCGTCGGCACGCTCGAACACTCCGTGCGGATCCCCGAGTAACGGGCAGTCGCGGCATCGATCGGTCCGATTCTCCGCACTCACGCTCTGTGTGACCGAGCCACGCGTGTGGTGTGTTAGCACAATTTGTCGGGGATTTAACACAATCCCGCCTCTTGGTGGGTGTACGATGGTGCTATTCCAGACCGACTGACCGCGAGTCCGGTCGCGAGGGCGAGACGCTCTGCGGCGGGGCTCACAGGTTCCGAGGCACGGTGCGCTGACCGCCACACCTACCCCGCCACGATGCAAGACAAACCACGCCGCACGCACGTATCGTCCCCCGAAACGCAGAGTCCCGCGCGCTACCGCGCGACCTGGCGCGGCATCGCCGTCATGACGGCGCTCGCGCTCGCGACCCCCGTCGCCGTCTGGGCGATCTCCCGGCCCGTCCAGGCGCTGACGCTCGCCGTCGTCGCCGCCGTCGCACACGCCCTCGCTCGGGCCCTCCACCGGACCGACGGTGTCCGGCTGACCGCCGGCCGTCGCGTCGCCGCCCGGGCCCTCGGTCGCGTGACGCGCGACTAACCGTCCGCGTTCTTTTCGCGGCGAAGATATCGCAGAAGTCCCGCTGCAGTCGCCTACAGGACGTACTCGTCTTCGCGCAACTGGACGTACTTCCCGTCGGCGAAGCCGCGTTTCGTCCACTTGTAGTCGGCGACGACTCGCAGTGCCGTCCAGCCCGAGCGGAGCGCCCCGACCCAGTCGTATCCGCCCCGCGATTGCATCTGACTCGCGGCGGCGAACGCGCGGTCCCAGTCGGCCGGCTCCCAGCCTCGGACGATCTCCGCGAAGGTGACGTTCCGCAGGACTTCATCGCCGATGGCCGCTTTCCACTCGCGGTTGTACCGCTCCAGTTCCCCTCTCGCGGCGAGTTCGCCCGCGATCTTGCCGGTCCGGAAGGCCACGTGGTCGCCGCCCTCGTGGAACGCCGAAGTGGCTCCCATCGCCCCGCCGACCACAGCGATCCCTGCCCGCGTTGGCGACTCGATGGGACGGGTCGAGGAGATCGGATACGCTTCGGTTCCGCCCTGTTTCCCGCGGTCCTCGACGAGCGGGAAATCCTCGAGGTCGTAGTCCGGGTACTCCCGTTCGAGCAACCGCTCGAGATACACCGACCCCGAGGGGATCTGCTCGTCGTCGGGCCGGAGGAGCGCGTACTCCTCGCGGTTGTTCAGGGCGTCGATATCGACGCCGATGGGCATCGTCAGGCCGACGCGGGCGACGTTGTCGTCGTTCGGGAAGATCCACGGGTAGGCGGTGTGGCCGGGCATCACGCCCCACCAGAACTTGATGTAGCCGGGGTCGAACAGCTCCTCCGGAATCCGCCGATGTTCCTGGTAGGCGATGTGGTTGGCCTCGTTCGCGGCGAGGTGGTCGGCGACCAAGCGGCCCTCGGGCATGAACTGATCGAGTGCGCTGGTCGTCACCGTCCGCTGGGGGCCGTCGGCGAGGATCAGGTAGTCGGCGCCGACCGTCTCGCCGTCGGCGAGTTCCAGTCGGTGGCGCGGGTCACTGTCGGAACCGGAGCCAGCACTGACACCGGGGTCGCTCTCGACAGTCCGGACGCTGGTGCCGATGCGGTAGGTCCCGCCCGCTTGCTCGGCGCGGTCGCGCAGCCAGTCGTCGAAGCGCGCGCGGTGGAAGGCGAAGCCGAAAGAGTCGTAGCTGGCGTCGATCCCGGTCGAGTCGAGAACGAGTTTCTCCGACGGGCCGATGAACTCGGCGCCGTCGAGCACACTCAGGACGACCTCGTCGGGGATCTCGTCGACGGAGACGCCCATGATGTCGAGCCAGTAGTCGAGCATCCCCGCGGCGTCTGTCGAGTCCGGCCCGAGCCGGTCGCGGTCGGCGCGGGGGACGCCCTTCTCGACGACGAGAGCGTCGGCACCCTCGCGGGCGGCCGCCCACGCTGCGGAGGTGCCAGCCGGCCCGCCGCCCACGATCGCAACGTCAACGCGGTCCATACGCCTACCCCTGCCGCCGGGCAGTATAAATCCACGTCCTTCGAGCGTGCGAATATCCCCGCGAGGGCTCCGAATCCGGACGTTCGTATCACTGCGTCGGCATCCCGGACGGCCGGTCCGACCATAGCCAGACCTAACCTGCCGGTCGACTAACGACGTGCCATGCCGGACCTGATGGACACCTTCCTGGAGAACCGCTGGATGGTCCAGCCCAATCACGCCAACAGCCTCGGGACCACCCACGGCGGGAACGTCCTGAAGTGGATGGACGAGATCGGCGCCATGTCAGCGATGCGGTTCTCGGGGCTTGACTGTGTCACCGCCCGGATGGACAAGGTCGACTTCAAACGGCCCATCCCGGTCGGCGAGACGGCGCTGATCCAGGCGTACGTGTACGAGACCGGCCACACCAGCATCCGCGTTCGTCTCCGCGCGTTCCGCGAGGACCCCCGGACCGGCGAGACCGAACTCACCACCGAGTCGTACTCCATCTACGTCGCCATCGACGAGAACCGGGAGCCGACGGCCGTTCCCGAACTGACCGTCTCGACGGACCGCGGCGAAAAACTCCGGCAGACAGCACTCGACGCGGACGCGCATTGACCGACCGATCGGCAGCCGCTGATACCGGACTGAAGTGCTCGAGTGGCTGGACTTATCCGCCGACCCCGCCTATCCCACTCCATGACACTGGACGTCGAGCCACCGGCGCCGCCGGAACTCGAACCGGACATGGACGCGGGGGACTACGACGACGTGAACGTCGACGTCGACGAGTACCGTCGCGAGGAGTTACAGACGTTTCTGGACGAGGGTGCCTGGGAGCGGGCGTTCGACGAGTGGGCCGAACACACGGACATGGACGAGGAAACCTTCGAGATCGTCACCGACCTGGATCTGTTCCGGGAGTTCGATTTCTTCTGGGACGACTTCGCGGACCGGGTCGGCTATCACGCACCCGGCATCCCCGAGGACTGGCGCGAGCGCAGCGTCCATCCCGCCCTCGACTCCTGGGGGACCGTCTCGAGCATAAACGCCGGGCTCACCGAGTTCGGCCAGACCGTCTGTGACGTCCTCAAATCCGAGTACATCGACTGGGACGCAGAGTACGAACCGCCGGACGAACTCCCCGACTTCGAGGAGTAGCGCCGCTCCGAGGTGCGTGCTTTCGGGGAAGAATGCCGGATGGCCGGGGACTTCTCACTCACGGGGTACTGCGATGTTGCGCAGCCTTGCCCCGCACTCGGGGCAGGTGTCCATCGCTTCCTCTGTACTGACGTGCTCGAGGCAATCAGGACATTCGTACCGTTTTTTCGTCGGAGTGTACGGATCTTTCTCGTGCATTGTGGAAAGAGTGAACGTATATCGTGTAAAGTGTTACCACATAGGTGTACTAGGAATATAACGGTCATTAGCTGCCGGCGGGCGGGGCCAGCGGCCGACTCGGAGAGAGTCGTGGCCGGTTCGAGCCCGCGACTTTCATTACCTCCCGTGACAGAGGGAGGGGTATGAAAGCTATCGTTCCACCGACCGAACGCGAGTGCGAGCGGTGTGGGCGCCGCGACGTCTGGGACGACGACGACCAGAACTGGACTATCGCCACCGACGACGACGGGGAGAAACTGGCCGGCGGGCCACACTGTCTCCACGAGTGGGACATCAACGGTTCGTACAACCCCCTCGAAGGCCAGTCCTGAACGGCGGGTCGGTCCGCTACGATTTTTTCTGCTGACTCCGAACGGTCGGTGATTCGCCGCCGTGGGGCGTCGTGCGCTCGCGGATCCGGGCGACGTGGACCGTCTCGGTCGCGTCGTCCAGCACCGTCACGGCACCGGTTTCGGACGGCAGTCGCTCCTGGAGTGACCCCTCCAGATACGACGGGCGTGCCCGGGCGAGCGCCTCGATATCGGATTCGGCGGTGAGACGATGCGCGAGCAGGAGGTCCGACTGCGAGACGGCGACCGGCGGGACTGTCCCCGGTCGTTGGGTCGCCAGCACGAGACTCACGCCGGGCGCTCGCCCGCGCGTGAGAAGTCGTTCCAGCGCCGGTTCGGCCACGCCGTCGAAGAAGGCGTGTGCCTCGTCGACGAGCAACCACGGGAACCGGTCGAGCGAGTCCGTGACGCGGGCGTCGTACAGTGTCGCAGCGACGCCGCGGACGACGGCGTTCATCGGTGCCGCGTCGAGTCCAGCGACATCGAGTATCGTCACTGCCGGACCCCCGAGGTCGCTCGGCCCTATCCCGTCCGACGCGAACACCGACCAGGCCTCGGCGAGTCGGAGGTGGTTCACCGCGGCGCGCACGTCAGCGTCCGGTGCGTCGGAGCCCTCGACGTCACCGATCATTCCGTCGACCGTCTCGATGTTCGCGGCCGCTCGCCACACCAGACTGCCCGCACCGCTCTCGGGGTCGAGTCCGAGCAGCCGACACCACGCTCGCGGGTCGAGCGTCGACGGTCGGACGGTCGGTCTCTCGACGACCCTCGCGGGGACCGCGTCGCTCGTCGAACCGTCGGCGAGCGATGCGAACACGCCCATCGGATCGACGACGACTGGAGCGATTCGGTCCGGCCGCGCGAGTTCTTCGGCGAGAACACCGAGCGTATACGACTTGCCGTAGCCCCGCTTCCCGACCACGAGGCCGGCGTGTGGCCCGTCGAGATCGAGGTGGAGGGGCGCGCCTTCGCTCCCGTCGAGTGCTCGGTACCGGCCGATCCGTCCGGACGGCCCGGCGTCGACGCCCTCGTCGCGTCCGAGTACGAACGTCACGGCGACTCTGGACGCGCCGTGGTATTTGAATCCTCGGAGAACGAGAGCGAACCGCGGTCGGGCCCGCGGGACCGAGCCAAGCCAGGGCAGGGATTCGAACCCCGGGAGTCTCGATTACAAGTCGAGTGCTTGAACCACCCAAGCTCCCCTGGCGCAGGCGACGATTACTCCCCCTCCTTTGTGTGGTTGTCGTTTCGCCGCCGCGTGTCTCAGTCGACTCCGTCCCGCTTCTGTCCCTCGGCTTCGTCCAGCGGTTTCTCCAGTTGCACCCGATAGGAGCCGTAGCCGTGTCGGCGATAGAACCGGCGCGCGGCCTCGTTGTCCGCCATCGCTTCGAGGACGACAGTCTCCGCACCGAGGGCGTCGAGGCGCCGCTCTGCTCTCCCCAGAAGCTCGCTTCCGACTCCCTCGTCGCGTCGATCGGGCGCCACGTAGAGGTTCTCGACGATGCCCTGGGTGACGCCCATCTCGTAGCTCCCCCGGTCGACGGTGAACATGACGAACCCGACGATCCCCTCCTCGCGCGCGATGACCAGACGGTCGGTGACGGCGTGGCGGGTCAGTTCGTCTCGGATCACGCCGCGGTTGTCCTCCGGGCAGACGTGAGAGCCGTACTGGGTCTGTTCGGCGGCGAGATCGACCCACAGGTCTGTGACCGCCTCCGCGTCCGACACACTGGCGAGTCCGAACTCCATCCGATCACCGGAGAGAACGCGCCGACCGGCAAAGGTCTTCGGTCGAGTGTCGGCGGGTGACAGCGGCTGCAGCGGTCGGCCACCGGCGGCCGCCGCGGGGTGTCACCACTCAGATGTCGCGACAGTCCGCACAGAGCAACTGCCCGTTGAACGCGCGCAGGTCGCGGGCGAGCGACCCGCAGGCCTCGCAGATCGACTGGTCCTCGTACTCGAGGTCGCGAGACCCGCCCTCGCCGAGATCACCGGGCCCGCCCTGGGCGGCTGCGACCGGTCGTTGCTCCGATAGCTCCGCGTCCGTGCGGGTGTGGTCGGTCCCGACGGCCGGCGCGAACGGCGACGTCGTGATGAGGTCGTGCTCGGAGACGACGCCGACCGTCTCGGCGCCGTCGGAGACGACAACGCGCTTGGTCGCCGCCGTGGACATCTCGTCGGCCGCCTCCGCGATCGTGTGGTCCGGTGACACCGTCGGAACCGTCTCGGTCATCGCGTCGGCGGCCGTCGTCGGGTCCCCGTCCTCGACCATCGCCGCCAGCGCGTCCCGTTCGGTCACGACGCCGACCGGCTCGGAGCCCCGCAACACGACTACGCTCTCGACGCCTTCCTCGAGCATCAACTCGACCGTCTCGGTGAAGCCGTCGGACTCGGTCACGCCGACGAACTCCCGGTCCATGACCTCCTGAACCGTCGTGTCACGTTCCATGTCAACACCTTTCACACACGCCGCCTAAAGTTTACCTGCACCACGCTTAAGGCGCCGTCCGGCTTACTGTAGAAGTTGCGGGCGCCAGTTGCGAAACCTCGTTGTGAAGTGAACAGTTTCCGGGGCGTCTGGTTCCGGACAGTTACGTGGGCGGTTCCGCGTCGACCACCGACTGTGCCAGTCGGACGTCGTCGCCGGTCGCACGACACTCCTCGAGCGCGTGTTTCGCGTCCATCCCCGCGTCCTGCGCGACGCCGCCGCGGCCGACACCGACCTTGAGGTCGACGGAAACCGCCTCGCGGACGTGTTCGATAGCGTCCCCGTACGCGTCGGCGTCGAGGTCCGGGCAGACGGCGATGACGTTGTCGCCGCCGACGAAAAAGGAAAGCGAGTCGTAGGCCTCGCGCATGTAGCGCATCAGTTCTGCGTAGCCCTGCTCGATGTGGATGAACGTGTCGAACTCGTTGAGTTCGTCGGTGTACTTGCCGGTCGCGTCGTTGACGTCGAAGTGTGCGATTTGGATGTCCTGGTCGGTCCGGAACTCCGCGTCGATGGTGCGACCGCGCAGGATCTCTTTGCGGTGTTCGTCCTGTGCGCTGCCCGCGTCCTGGAGCTGTTCGGTCGCCGTTCCGAGCGCCTCGGCGGGCGTCGTGCCCGTCGCGACGCTGACGCTCATCGTCACGGGGTATCGGTTGCCGACCGACTCCTGGATGAGTTCGTGGTCGGTCACGTCGAGGCCGTTGGTGACGGCGATCATGTTGTCGAACCGCGAGAAGAAGACGTAGCCGCCGCGGTTGCCGACCAGCTGTGACAGATCCGCGTAGAGCCGAGACTGCAGCGTCTGGAGGTCGACCTCGCGTCTGGGTTCGGGCGTGACGGTCCAGGGACCGTAGTTGTCGATCTGGATGTGCGTGACCTGCGTGTTCGTCACTGTGTTCCGCCGTTGGATAGCTGTGCGTATTGGTCTTTCCGTTGCGACCGGGCTCCTGGGGGTGGCTCCCGACGTTACTCGCACCCGTCCGGATCGAGCGACCGGTCGTCCTCGGTCGCGGGGTCGAGCAACCGGTCGTCCTCGGTCGCGAGTTCGACCGTCCCGACCAGCGAATCGTAGGTCACCACGTCGGTCGCGGTCAGTTTCGGGAGGTGGTTCTGGTATATCTCCTCGCGGAGTGTGTCGGCCGAAGCGACTTCGGCGCCGCGCTCGCCGTCGCTCGTCGCTTCGAGTGTGGCGATCCGCTGTGCGAGGTCCGTGACGGCCAGCGGTCCGTCGGTTCCTCGCAGGACGGCGAAGATCCGGCGTCGCCGCTCGCTGGCGAGCAGGTCGGCGACTGCGTCGTCTGGCAGTCGACCCGTGGAATCGTCGGGGGTCGCGTCCGCGCGCTCGTGCCGTGACATTCGTCCGTCCTCAGAGTACGCGACGCCGGTACAAGTATGTGTCGTGGTGTCGAGCCACACGGGTGCGAGTGGGGGTGTCCGACCGACAACCGGGCCGCTGGCGGTAGGTCTTTGGGTCGGGCGGTTCACTCCCGGGGTATGCAAGTAGTGCTGTTGACGGCCGGTGAGGGCACGCGGATGCGTCCGCTCACCGACTCGCTGCCGAAGCCGATGTTGCCAGTGGCGACGAAACCCCTCGTCGCCCACACCGCGGACGCCGCCGTCGACGGCGGGGCGTCCGAACTGATCGTCGTCGTCGGCTACGAGGCCGCGGCGGTCAGGGAGTACTTCGGCGACTCCTATCGCGGCGTCCCCGTCCGCTACGCTATCCAGGAGGAACAACTGGGCACAGCCCACGCCGTCGACTGCGCCAGTGAACATCTCGACGGTCCCTTCGCCGTGCTCAACGGTGACGACCTCTACGACACCGCGAGCGTCCGTGCGCTCCTGGGCGCCGACGGCCCGGTCGTCGGCACCTACAACGTCGATGACCCGACGAGTTACGGGGTGTTCGAACTCGACGGCGACGTAGTCACCGGCATCGTCGAGAAGCCGACGGACCCGCCGACCGACCTCGTCAACGTCGGTGCGTACGTGTTCCCGGCCGAGGCACGGGACTGGCTCGACGTCGAGATGAGCGAACGCGGCGAGTACGAGATCACGGACGTCCTCCAGCGGGTCATCGAAGAGCAGTCCGTCGGCACCGTCGCTGTCGAGCGGTGGCTGGGCTGCGGTCGGCCCTGGGAACTCCTCGAGGCAAACGAGTGGCGGATCGGCGAACTCGACCGACGGATCGACGGCGAGGTCCACCCCGATGCGGACCTCCGCGGGGACGTCGTCGTCGAGGAAGGTGCGACCGTCGACGCGGGCGTCGTCGTCGAGGGGCCCGCGCTGATCCGATCAGGTGTCGAACTCGGTCCGAACGCGTATGTCCGTGGCGCGACTCTGCTGGACGAGGACACCCACGTCGGCAACGCGGTCGAGATCAAAAACAGCGTCGTCATGGCCGGGACGAACGTCCCGCACCTCTCGTACGTCGGCGACAGCGTACTCGGGCGCGAGGTCAACTTCGGCGCGGGGACGAACGTGGCCAACCTCCGCCACGACGGCCAGCCGGTCCAGTTCACGGTCAAGGGCGACCGCGTCTCGACCGGCCGACGGAAGTTCGGCGTCGTCGCGGGTGACGGCGCCAAAACGGGGATCAACACCAGCCTGAACCCCGGCGTGAAACTCTCGGCGGGCGCGACGACGGCCCCGGGCGAGTCGGTCACGCGCGACCGGTAATCCGGTCGATTCGGTCACGCGCGGCCGCTGACCCGGTCGACGGGTCGGTGGATCGGCAACGTGTCAGCCGCTGGGGATCGGTCGAGGCGACATTCGGCGTCGATGTATGCCGTTAAGTGGGTCCGTCTCCACGCGTCGGACAGGATGGTCGACCCGACATCGGACCTGAACGAAGACGTACCCGAAGAGGAGGCGCCGCGGTGTGCGGTCTGTGACGAGCCGCTGGTCGAGAACCCGGACCATCGGGTCGTCACACGCGTCGAAGACGGAACCGTCGTGACGACGCATTTCTGTAACGAGTCCTGCCGTGCCGAGTGGTCGGAGTGACGACAGGTGACCTCGTTCTGAGGGCGCAGCGATATCTCCTCCCGGTTGCGACGAACAATTGTCAAAAGGACAGATAAAAAGCTAAACCGGAATCGCGGCAACGATTCGGACATGGGAAGTGGTCGGTCGAAGACGGTCCTCATCGTTGACGACGACGAAGCCGTCGCGGACGTCTACGCGAGTCAGCTCTCCGAAACCTACGAGGTCCAGACGGCCTACGACGGGCGCTCGGCGCTGGACGCACTGACCGAGGACATCGACATCGTGCTCCTCGACCGCCGGATGCACGGCCTCTCCGGTCGCCAGGTTCTCGAACGGATCCGCGAACGCGACATCACCTGCGGCGTCGTCATGGTGACAGCGGTCGACCCCGGCTTCGACATCGTCGACATGGGATTCGACGATTACCTCCTCAAGCCCGTCGAACGGGACGAACTCGAGGAAGTCGTCGCAGCGACGATCGACAGACTCGACCACCAGGAAGCGGTCCGGGAGTACCTCTCGCTGGCGTCGAAGGTTGCGACGCTCCGCGTCGAGAAGAACCCGGCCGAACTCGACAACAGCGAGGAGTACGACGAACTCGTCACGCGCATGGAGGAACTCCGCCAGCGCGACGACATCGACGACGCCGAGATAGACTCGCCGCTCGACCACTGACAGACGGGTGGGCCGGACGGCGAAGACGGATCCATTTACTCACGACCGAGTAATCTATCGGGTCGATCCAGCCATTCTTTTGTAGTGGCGCACAGAAACGGGGGGCATGGGACGTAACTACGCGGATCTTCACGACCCGAACGCGGAGTACACGATGCGGGAGCTGTCCTCGGAGACGATGGGCGTCACGGCCAAACGCGGCGGCGGACGCGACGTCGAGATCACCGACGTCCAGTGTACCATGATCGACGGGAACTTCCCGTGGACGCTGGTCCGCATCTACACGGACGCGGGCATCGTCGGTACCGGCGAGGCCTACTGGGGCGCCGGCATCCCCGAACTCATCGAGCGGATGACGCCGTTTCTCGTCGGCGAGAACCCACTCGACATCGACCGCCTCTACGAACACCTCATCCAGAAGATGTCCGGCGAGGGCTCCATCGAGGGCGTCACCGTCTCGGCCATCGCGGGTATCGACGTCGCACTGCACGACCTCGCTGGCAAAATCATCGAAGTGCCCGCTTACCAGCTTCTGGGCGGCAAGTACCGCGACCGGATGCGCGTCTACTGCGACTGTCACACCGAGGAGGAGGCCGACCCAGAGGCCTGCGCGGACGAGGCCGAGCGCGTCGTCAAGGAACTGGGCTACGACGCCCTGAAGTTCGACCTCGACGTGCCTTCGGGCCACGAGAAAGACAGGGCGAATCGCCACCTCCGGCCGGGCGAGATCCGCCACAAGGCCGAAATCGTCGAGAAGGTCACCGAGTGCGTCAAGGACCGCGCCGACGCGGCCTTCGACTGTCACTGGACCTTCTCGGGCGGGTCGGCCAAGCGTCTCGCGGAAGCCGTCGAGGACTACGACGTCTGGTGGCTCGAAGACCCCGTCCCCCCGGAGAACCTCGAGGTCCAGAAGGAGGTCAGCGACTCGACGGCGACGCCCATCTGCGTCGGCGAGAACCGCTACCGCGTCACCGAGGAGCGCCGCCTCATCGAGGACCAGGCCGTCGACATCATCGCGCCCGACATGCCGAAAGTCGGCGGGATGCGCGAGACTCGAAAGATCGCCGACGTGGCCAACCAGTACTACGTCCCCGTCGCGATGCACAACGTCTCCTCGCCCATCGGGACGATGGCGAGCGCGCAGGTCGGCGCGGCCATCCCGAACTCGCTGGCCGTCGAGTACCACTCCTACGAGCTCGGCTGGTGGTCGGACCTCGTCGAGGAAACCGTCATTGAGGACGGCTACATCGACATCCCGGAAAAGCCCGGCCTCGGCCTGAACCTCGACCTGGACACCGTCGAAGAGCACATGGTCAGCGGCGAGACCCTCTTCGACGAAGCGTAACTCCGTCGCGCACGCTCTGGGCAACGACCTTCGATCCGGATTCTGTCGGCCGGTCGAAACAACCCTGACCGCCTGTTTCTCTCTCCGAAACGGCCCCGATCGTATATGTGTCACCCGGTCGAACCGACGCCTATGACGGACGACGTCACAGTCGACGTTGAGGTAGAGGTAGAGGTTGACAGCGACGAACTCGAAGTCGGGTCCGAGGACGTCAGGGAACTCGAAGCGGAGATGGAGGTCCCCGGGCTGGAGATCGAGGTCGAAGCCGAAGTCGAGATCGAAGGGTCAGACGACGAAAGCGAAGACGACGACGAGGACGACGGCGTTCAGACCCCCGAAGTCGAGATTGACTACGAATCGGCCGACGAGGGGAGCGAGGACGACGAGAGCGAGGACGACGAGGAAGAGAAAGACGACGAGGACGAGGAAAAGGAAGATGACGAGGACGCAGACGAGGAGGAAGAAGCCGATGGCAGCGAAACCGAGGAAGAAGCGGACGACGACGATAGCGAGGACAGCGAAGACGACGACTGATAGTGATTATTGTAGCGATGTACCGGTACGCGCCGACGACGTAGTCGGCGCGATCCGGAAATAATCTACAATAAGCACAACGAGGATCGATAGCTCTGTTTTCGGTCGTGGCGGACGCTCCCCAACGAGTCGCAGCCAGCAGTGTTCGCTCCGCTGAGACCGAAAGACGGTAGACGGTGCCACGCGGGGACCCTCTATGCGCACCATCGAGGAAGTCCACGTCGTGCCCCTGGGGTACGAGCACGACCGGATCCTCCAGCCCGTCCGGAAACACGACGCGGACGTGGTGTACCTCCTGAGCGAGAACGGCGGGCAAAACTGCCTGACGCCGTACCAGGAAGCGCTCCTCAAGGAACTCGAATCCGACGGCCGGGAGATCCAGTTTCGGACGGTCGACCTCGAAGACCTCTACGACGTGCTGGCGGTCGTGACGACCGTCGCGGCCGAACACGAGGACGACGTCGTCCGCGTCAACGTCTCCAGCGGCGGGAAACTCGCTGCCATCGGCTCCGCCATCGCGTGCATGGCGACGGCGGCGACTGCCTACTACGTCCACGTCGAAGAACACGTCCCCGATCTGGAGTCCACGCCGCGCACGCGCGGGATGACGAGCGACGAAGTGCTCCCGTCCTACCCCATCGAGGCCGTCTCCCGCGACCAGGTCGCGGTCCTCGACTACCTCGCCGAGGAGAACACCGACGCCTACACCGCGAAGAAATCCGACCTCATCGAGTTCTCCGAGGCCGCCGGCCTCTCCTTTATGACCGACGCCGACCCCGCCAACGACAAGGCGAAGTTCGCCCTGCTGAACGCCAACATCGTCGATCCGCTCGTCGAAGACGGCTACATCGACGTGCAATCGGTCGGCCGCCAGAAACAGATCGAACTCACCGAGACCGGCGAGAACGTCCTCCACGCGTTCCGTCACAAACTCTGAACCGGGATTGGCACCGATCGGGGCGGTCGACCTGACTCTCCCCCATCGGCGACTGGACGGCCTTCGAAGTCACCAGAATCGGCTGCGTACCGATACTGAACGCAATTTCGATAGTATGGATAGTTTCGGTAGTATCTCGAAAGAAGCTACAAACAACCGGGGTGTACCTGCAAGTGCGCGCAGTCGGCGGCCGTGACGGTGCGGCGGTGTCACGGCTGGTCCCCGTGTCACGGCCCTTCACCGGGCATCGCGGCCCCGACTCGCGCCTTCCCTTCGGGGGAGTTGCCTCTGACAGTCGAAGTCCGGCCGGCTCTCCACCCCGGCCGCGGACTTCGATCCGGTCGCCGCTGACGGTTCGGCCCTCCACTCGAACCGCGCAGGCGGTTCCGTTCGCGACTCGCGCTGACGACTCGGCTCGCCGTCGCCCCGGCGATTCCGTCGCCACCGCGACCCGCTGACGGTTCGGCCCTCCGCGCCGTACGTGTCGCTACAGCCTTTTCGCCCCGTGGCTTGCGAGAGAAAGTCGAGAGCCGAGGACCGACTACGCCACGAAACCGCCGTACGCGAGCAACGCGATTCCGGCCAGTCCGAGTACTCCGGTTGCCGCGTACGCCCATCTGTATCGCCCGAGCTTCGAGGCGAGTTCCTCTTCCGACTGGTCCGAGAGGATCATCGGGTCGTCACCGCTCGGCGGTTCGACGACCACGTCGTCCGGACCCAGGGGATGGGTCGCGTCGGCGACAGCGCTGGCTTCCCCGAGCAGGTATACTTCCTGGCCGGGCGTTATCGTCTGCTCGTAGTGGCGCCGCTCGCCGTGTTTGGTACCGAGGTCGACGACGTTGGTGATCGAGTCGCGCTGACCCGGCACATCGGCGTTGCCGGCGACGAATCGTTCGATGCGTTCCGGCTGGTCGCCGTCCGGCGGCACGGAAAGCTCGACCGGGAACCGGTCGAACGCGCAGTAGACGTCGTCGACCGAGACGCCGGTGGCGAGCAGTCTATCGACGTCGACGCCAGGGAGTGACACTTCGATCCGACCGTCGTACTCGCCTCTGACGTGGTCGCCGACGTCGACGCGGACGTCATCAGTTCCGTCGTCGAGGGCAAACGGTGCCGCGGTGACACCGGACGCGCGCGTCTCCCACATCTCCGAGTCGCCGCGCTCGTCCCACTCCTCTATCTCCCACACCGAGGCGACACAGTCTTCGCCGCCGATCGGCGATTCGAACGTCTCCTCGGCAGTGACTGTTCCTTTGAGTTCGACTAACCCCTCTTCGGAGAGCTGTCTGAGTTCCGTCGTCGGCGTCCCGGTCACGAGCGACCGGCGGCGGTGTTGCCTGCGGCCGTAGACGCCGGCGAGGAGGGCGACCACGAGGAGGACCAGTCCCGCGATCAGGGCTAGCGTGTTCGACATCGTGATGCGTTCTGGAGGGTCGCCGGTCAGCCACTTCAAGTCGGGGCTACCGGAACAGTCGTCCGTCTCAGAGTTCGACGCGTTCGCCCCGTTCAGCGGCCTCGTAGACGGCGTCGATTGCTCGCTGGTCGACGAGGCCGTGCTCGCCGTCGCCGACGATCGGCGTCCCGGTCAGGACGTGGTCCCCGAAGTAACGGAACGACTCTTTGGTCTCTGCGATCTGGTCGAAGTTCGTCGTGATCGACGTGTCCCCGCGCGTGACCGTCAGCTCGCGTTCGCCGCCGAGGAACGCGTCCTCGAGGAGCAGTTCGCCCTCCGTGCCGACTACTCTGAGGCTGCTCGCGTAGTGGGCGTTCTGGCTCGCGGTGCAGGACGCGAGGACGCCGTCGGGGAACTCCACGGTGAAAGCGGCGCGCTCGTCCGGGATGGACTCGAACTCCTCGGTGCCGGTCCAGGTCGCGCCCGAAACCGCGATCGGGTCCGCGTCGAGGACGAATCGCGTCGTGTTGATAGAGTAGACGCCCAGGTCTGTGATCGAACCGCCCGCGCCGGCGAGATCAGGGTTGAGCCGCCACTGGTTCGGGTCGTCGTTGATGTCGAGCAGGAGCTGCGACATGTTCCCGTGGACGTGCGTCGGGTCGCCGATGAACCCGTCCGCGATCAGCCGGCGCATCATCCTGACCGCGGGCTGGACGTGCATCCGGTACTCGACGCCCAGGGTGACGTCCTCGGCGGCCGAGACCAGTTTCTCGGCGCGCTCTGCGTTCGCTTCGAGGGGTTTCTCGCAGAACACGTCGTTGCCGTACTCGGCGGCCGTCTCGACGTACGGGAGATGCAGCGCGTTCGGCGTGGCGACGTAGGCGGCGTCGTAGGCGTCCGCCGCGGCACCGTCCTGGAACTCGTCGTAGGTCAGGGCGTGCTCTATCGTCTCGTGTTGTTCCGCGACGCCCTCGGCCTTCTCCGTGGAGGAACTGACCACGACCGTCGTCTCGAGGTGGTCGAGTTCGTTCGTCGCGGGAATCGCGTGGTCGAGCGTCCACCAGCCCAGCCCGATCATGGCGAATCTGACGGTCCCGTCGGCCGCTTGGGGCCAGTCGCGAGCGGTGAACTCGTCGAAGTACTCCTGCAGATCCATGCGCGATTCGGCGCACGCGAACAGCATAAGTGATGCGAACCTGGAAGGACAATCGGTGAACTGTCGAGTCGCCCGGCCCGGTCGGCCGGCAGTCAACCGGTCGACTCGGCGGCGCGCCACTCAGTCCGTCCACTCGAGGACCGTCGCGGCCCAGGTGTAGCCCGTCCCGGCCGCGAGATACAACGCGACGTCGCCCGAGCCGAGCCAGTCTCGTCGCCGGGCTTCCGCTGTCGCGAGCGCCTGGTCGACGCTCTGGACGTGCCCGTAGTCGTCGAGGTAGTACTGCTCCTCGTCGGCGAGGCCGAGTTCCGAACAGAGGTACTCGTGGAACGAGCGCTTCATGTGGGTGATAGCGGCGAAGTCCAGGTCCGTGCGGTCGTACCCCGACCGTTCGAGGGCCGTGTCCGCGACCGACAGGAAGTTCGAGAGGCTAACCTCGGCGAGTCGCTCTTTCATCGATTCGTGGTCCGGGACCCGAAGCGAGTGCAGGCCCTGCTCGACCGTCTCGTGGGAGGGCGGAGCCGCCGTGCCGCCGGCGGGGACGACCACGTCCCGCGAGAACGAGCCGTCGGTGACCGCGGCGCTCCCGCGGACCGTCGCGAGCGCGCTGTTCGCCGCAGACGGCCCGCTCTCGAGGACGAACGCCGACGCGCCGCTGCCGAAGTTGAACATGAACGACGTGTCGGGGTCCGCGTAGTCGACGAGGTCCTCCTCGCGACTGGCGGCGACGAGCAGGACACGGTCGACGGCGTCCGCTTCCAGTTGCGCGACCGTCTCGCGCAGGGCGACGGGCGCGCCGGCACACAGCGCGTAGGACTCGGCGGCGTAGGCGTCGGCCGCGCCGATCCGCTCGGCGACGTCGGCGGCGCAGCTCCAGACCACGTGGTCTTTGAGTTCGCTGCCGTGGTACCGCACGACGTCGAGGTCGGCGGGGTCGCAGTCCGCGTCTGCCAGCGCGCGCTCGGCGGCCTCGACGCACATGTCGCTGGGCTGGTCGCCCGCGCCGCGACAGACGTGCTTGCGCCGCAGCCCCATCTTCTCGACGACGACGTCTTTTGGAATCCCGCTCCGCTCGGAGATGTCGGCCCCAGAGAGGGTCTCTTCGGGGACGTACGTCCCCAGTCCGGTGAGGTGGACCGTCACTCGTCACCCCACAGCTTCTCGGGGAGCCGCCGGGAGACCGGGCCCCCGAGGAACGCGCGGACGGTTCCGACGATGCCGTTCGGGACGTAGAGGACGAACAGGACGAAGACGATGCCGACGTACAGCGCCGCGTGGCCGTTCAGCGCGACGTCGATGAACTCCTCGAGCGTGACGTTCAGGAGCAGTTCGGTCTCCAGTTCGCTCTCGCTCAGGTTGTCCTGCAGCCACGGGAGCAACCCGAACCCGGCTTCTTTCGAGAGGAACTCCTGGATCGTGACGTCGAACAGACGGCCGTAAAGCGCCCCGGCCAGCGTGCCGAAGCCCCCGATGATGCTCACCAGGAGCGCCTCGCCGGTGACGAGGAAGTAGAACGTCTCCTCGGGCGTGGCGGCGCGCCGGAAGCCCGCGAACAGCGCGCCGGCGACGCCGCCGAAGAAGGCGCTCATGACGAACGCGCCCAGCTTGTAGCGGAAGGTGTCGTAGCCGACCGCTTCGGCGCGCTCCTCGTTTTCCCGGATGGCGACCATCACGCGCCCGAACGGTGAGTGGATGATCCGCTGCATCGCGAAGAAACAGATCGCGACGACTGCGCCGACGAGGTAGAACGACACCGTCTCGGACGTGAGCGAGTGCCCCGCGAGCGTCACGCTCTCGCCGAGCAACCGTCCGATCGCCAGGTCGAGCTGGTCGACGTAGGGGACGCCGATCTCGAACGTCTGCGTGAACGGGGCCGAGGGGCCGTCTCGCGGGTTCGAGCCGATGTAGTCCCACCCGCGGACGAAGACGTACATCACCTGGGCGAACCCCAGCGTGATCATCGCGAAGTAGACGCCCGTGAGCCGGAAGGAGACGAGGCCGATGAGCGCCGCGATCCCGGCCGCGAGCAGGGCCCCGAGCAGCAGGAGGACCATGAAGTGTGTGTCAGCGGGGACGAAGGGGATCTTGTCGCCGGCGGCGAGGATGACGAAGTACGCGCCGGTTCCGTAGAAGGCGGCGTGGCCGAAGGAGAGATAGCCCGTGTAGCCGCTGACGAAGTCGAACGACATCGCGAACAGCGAGAAGTACAGTATCGCGACCATCGTGTTCATCTCCGGCAGGAGCGTCCGGGCCTCGTTTGACACCGGCGAGGTGGCGAGGAGGTGGAAGATCGCCGGATAACACGCGAGGAGCGCGATCACGGCCAGTTGCACCTGCTGGCTCCGGAGGTACCGAAGCGGCCCGTTCAGGCCGAACGCGCGCACCCGCTGGTACGCGTCGTCGAGGGTGCTAATGGCCCCCCACCTCCTCGACGCCGTAGAGGCCCTGCGGTCTGAGGACCAGCATCACCACGAGGATGAGGAAAATCGAGATGTCAGGGAGCCACGTCCACGTGATGACGACGTTCTGGAACCACCAGGTCGTGGTCGCGTCGACCATGCCGACGATGAGCGCGCCGGCGACGGTCCCGCGGAAGGTTCCGAGGCCACCGATGATGACGACGACGAACGCCGGCAACAGCGCGTCGGCGGCCAGGGGTACGCTCGCGCCCCAGGCCGGGTCCCACATCAGGAGCGCGCCGGCGACGCCCGCCAGACCCGTCCCGACCGCGAAGACGACCGTGAACACGCGCCCGACGTCGATGCCGAGCGCCTCCGCCATCTCGTCGTCCTCGCTGCCGGCCCTGATGAAGAGTCCGTATCGAGTCCGCGTGAGGAAGGCCCAGACGCCGGCGACCGCCGCCGCGCCCACGACGATCTCGAACAGTGCCAGCCCGCGCACCGACACCCCTGCGAGGTCCAGTCGGTCGGCCAGGAAGGCCGGCTTGGTGCCGAGCGCTTCCTGCCACTCGCTGATTGGCTGGAGGTCGTAGAAGGAGACGACGATCCGGACGACCTCCTCCAGTACGAGCGTCAGCCCGAAAGTCAGCAGGATCTGGTAGATCGGCGGGCGGTCGTACAGCGAGCGGATCAGTCCGACCTCGATGGCGCCGCCGAACGCCGAGAGGGCGACGAAGACGACGCCGGTCGCGACCAGGAAGAAGCCGAGGCGAGCCCACTCGCCGGTCGCACCGCCGACGAGCAAGACGATCACCACGCCGCCGAGGTACGCGCCGATCATCGTCAGCGACCCGTGCGCGAAGTTGAGGACGCCCATCAGGCCGAAGATGAGCGTCAGCCCGCTCGCGATGAGCAGGTAGATCGCCGACTTGGCGAGGCCCTTGAGGACGACCTCGGCCAGGTTCGTCGGATCGAGGAAGTCGGCCAGTCCGTCGACGAAGTTCGTCTGGAGTGCTAGGTCCGTTATCGGCAACCCGGACGCGATTGTGAGCGTCGCAGTGACTGGGTCGGTCATGCCGAGAGGTACCTCCTGAGGCGCTCGTCGTCGGGAGAGACCGCTGCGGTGTCGCCGTCGTCGACGACGCGGCCGTTGTCGAGGACGTAGAACCGGTCGGCGAGGTCCAGCGCGAGCGCGAGGTTCTGCTCGACGAGCAACATCGTGGTCTCGCTGGCCGCCGCGACCAGTGCCTCCGCGACGTCGGCGACGATCTGCGGCGCCAGCCCCTCGCTCGGTTCGTCCACCAGCAGGAGGTCGTTGCCCCCGACCAGCCCGCGAGCGATGGCGAGCATCTGCTGTTGCCCGCCCGAGAGCGTCCCCGCCTCTTGATCTCGGCGCTCTTCGAGGATCGGGAAGGTGTCGTAGGCGATCGGCAGCGCCGAATCGGCCAGACTCGGGTCCGGGATCGACACCCGCAGGTTCTCCTCGACGGTCAACTGCGAGAAGATCCGGCGGTCCTCGGGGATCCAGCCGACGCCGCGGTCGGCGACCTCGTGGGTCCGCAGGCCGTCGAGGTCCTCGCCGCGGTAGCGGACGGTCCCTTCCCGGGGCGGCGTCAGTCGTAGTATCGACCGCAGCGTCGTCGTCTTGCCGACGCCGTTGCGGCCGATGAGCGCGACCACTTCGCCCTCCTCGACGTCCAGCGACACACCTTCGAGGACGTGGCTCTGTCCGTAGTAGGTCTCCACGTCCTCGAGTTCGAGCAGGCTCACGAGACGCCCTCCTCGGACCCCGCGGAGGAATCGGTCCCCGAACCGGAACCAGTCCCCGACCCCGAATCGGGACCGGGGTCGAAGTCGAGTTCGCCGCCCTCGCGGTCGATGTCACCGTGTTCGTAGCCGCCGAGGTAGGCCTCCTGGACGGCGGGGGACTCCCGGACCGTCTCGGGGTTGCCGTCGGCGATGACCGACCCTCTGTTGAGGACGACGATCCGCTCCGAGACCTCCATCACGACGTCCATGTTGTGTTCGACCAGGAGGACGGCGTGGTCGCTGGCGACCTCCTCGATGAGCGAGACGATGTCGTCGACGCTCTCGGATGAGACACCGGCGTTGGGCTCGTCGAGCAGGAGCACGTCCGGGTCGCCCGCGAGCGCGATGGCGACCTCCAGCTGGCGGCCGGCGCCGTGGCTGAGCGTCGCCGCGAGGTCGTCCGCGCGGTCAGCGAGGCCCACACGGTCGAGTATCTCGTGGGCCTGCTCGACGTACTGGTCGTAGGCGCCGGCGTTGCGCCAGAAGGTGGCGGCGTGGTCACCGTGGGCCTGCGCCGCGACCCGGACGTTCTCCAGCACGGTGAGCGACGGGAAGACGTTCGTGATCTGGTAGGACCGGCTGACGCCCATGCGAGCCGTCTCGTCGGGCGAGGCGTCCGTGATGTCCGTCCAGTCGCCGTCGACGCGTCGCTCGATGGTCCCCTCGCTCGGGTCGAGGACGCCCGTGAGCAGGTCGAAAAACGTCGTCTTGCCGGCGCCGTTGGGGCCGATGAGCGAGCAGAGTTCGTCGTCGAGTTCGAAGTCGACGTCGTCGACGGCGGTGAGGCCGCCGAACCGCTTTGTCAGGCCGTTCGTCCGCAACATGCTCACAGCGAGCAGTTCATGTCGCCGCTGTCGGCGGGGATCGTCACCTGGTCGGCGTCGATCCGCGCGCGCGGTTCGCTGGGCTGGATCGCCGCGCCCCAGCTGTCGGCCCACTCGTCCTGGGTCGGGATGACGTCTGCGACAGTCATCTCCGAGCGGGCCTGGTTGTTGTACTCCTGGAACGTGTAGGCGTCGCGGCCCTTCGGGGTGTCCCGGACGGTCATCCCCTTGAGCGCACCGGCGATGTCCGAGCCGTTCGTCGAGCCCGACTCGACGATAGCCTGGTGGATCGCGGAGGCGGCCGTGAACGTCCCCGACGTGAACAGGTCGGGGACGATGCCGTAGGTTCCGGTGTAGGATTCGACGAACTGGTCGTTGATCGGGTTGTCGTACTGGTTCCAGTGATACCGCGTCGTGAACGGTCCCGCGGCGGCGTTGTTGAGTTTCTCCATCGTGAGCGGCTCGCCGAGGACGCTCTTGAGGGTGTTCCCGATGACCTGGTTGGTGATCTGCGTCGCGAAGCCGCCGAACGCGCGGAACGAGTAGTCCCCGGAGAGGAATGAGGTGAAGATGGCCGGCAGAGTCGCGACCGTGAACCCGGTGACGATCCCTTCGGCGCCGGCCTCTTCGGCGTTGTCGAGCAGGCCGTCCCACTCGGAGTAGCCCCGCTCGACGAACCGCTTGCCGACGATCTCGATCCCCTCGTTCTCCAGGACGCTCTGGTAGTTGTTGACGACGGCCCGGCCGAAGCTGTAGTCGGCGCCGAACAGGTACACCTTCGAGACGTCCGTCTCGGTGGCGACGTAGCGACCGCCGGAGCGAGCGTCCATCGCCGTGTTCTCGCTGGCGCGGAACACCTGGTCGCTACACGTCTCGCTGTCGGCAGTGATCGAGGCCGACGCCGCGGGGCCGGCCATGTACGGCACGTCCGTCGCGTTGACGACGGTGGTGATCACTCTGGAGGCCGCGCCCGACGACGCGCAGCCGAAGAGCATGTCGATGTCCTGGTTCTGGACGAGGTTCGTCGCCGCGTTCTGCGCGACGCTGGCGGTGAACTCCGTGTCGCGGACGACCAGTTCGTAGTCGAGGTCCCCGACGGAGACGGTCATCTCGCCGGTGCTGACCTCCGCCGGTGGGTCCTCCCCCGCCTTGTACGAGAGCCCCGACAGAAAGCCCCAGACCCCCTGCTGGCCGTAGTACGCCAGGTCGCCCGACAGCGGCTGGAGGACGCCGATCCGTACCGTCCCCGACCCGGTCGGAATGTCCGTCCGCGAGGTCGTCTGCGTCGGCGTTCCGTCGCCCGGTGTGCCCATGCCGTCGGTGTCAGTCGGCGTTCCCATCGGTGTGTCGGTCGGCGTTCCGCCCGCGTCAGTCGGTGTGTCCGTCCCGTCGCCATCGCCGCCGCTCGAACAGCCGGCGAGTCCCACGAGCCCCGCGGCGCCGAGCGCCTTGATCGCTCGTCGACGTGTGATTCTGTCTGTCATACCGACTCAAGGTATGTCACCAACGGGTATGGGTCCCAAGGTTAACATGTTAATGTCGCCGCTCAGGGCCTCACGCGACCGATCGAGAACGGCTGTCGACGTCGCTCTCGGGGGCGGATGCCTCGGCGATCGACAGTCGATACCGGGGGCCGTCGGTCACTCCTGCGGGTCGATGTCGTCGAGCGCGTCGACGACCCGGGATATCATCTTGCGCTGGCCGCGGCGCAGGTTCTTCGAGACGGCCGGTTTCGAGACGTCGAACTCGTCGGCGAGCGTCCCGAGATCGGCGTCACGCGGCGACTCGAAGTAGCCCGAGGACGCCGCGGTTTCCAGCGTCTCGCGCTCGGTCGCCGAGAGGTCCTTGCAGCCCTCGATGAGCGCCATCGCGGCGCCGGCGTTCTGGACGACTTCCTGGAGGTCCGGCAGGGCGGTGTTCGTCCGTTCGACCACGTCGAACTCGTTGTTCCGCTCGAGGTCCGCGAGCGTGTCGTCGGCCTGGCGCGCTCTGTCGAAGCCGACGTGCCACACCTCGCTGCCGTCCTCGATGTAGAACGGGCCGGTGATGTAGCCGTCGTTCGACCGGATCGTCCGCATCGCGTCCGTCTCCGTTATCGTCGTCCGTATCTGGGCCACGTCGTCCTGGCGCCGCACCAGCGAGTAGTCCTGCATGTTCGGATGCTCGCGCAGCGCCGACAGACCGCTGCTCAACCCGTCGCGGTCGTCACCCTCGACCACCATCCTGGTCTCCAGTTCGCGGTTCGCGGTGTCGAAGTCCCACTGCACCGCCGAGAACGCCACGCCGTAGTCCGCCGTCGTGTCTATGAACGGGCAGTCGTACTGCTCCATGTCCATGGAGATGTCTATCATATGCCCGGCACACCTTGTCGAACTAAGCGCCTATGACATTATAAATGATGGGACTTTCCACCGCCTCGGTGCCGGTAGTGACCGAATACCGTTCCCGCGGGGCGAACGGAGGGATGGCTGACCGCCCGCGGCCCCCGGCCGGAGCGTCGACCGAAGTGGCGGCGATAGAAACCGTCGGCCGAAGTGGCGGCGATAGAAACCGTCGGCCGGAGTGGCGGCGATAGAAACCGTCGGCCAGAGTGGCGGCGATAGAAACCATCGGCCAGAGTGGCGGCGACAGTAACCGCCGGTCGGCAGGCCGCTCCGCTCACTCACCGAACTGCGCTGCGACGGCCTGCCGGTCTATCTTCGAGGGGCCGCTCGTGGGTATCGCGTCGACGAACGCGAGGTGTCGGGGGTGTTTGAACCGCGCGAGGCGGTCGTCGAGAAACGCCGTCAGGTCCGAAAGCGTCAGCGACTCGTCGCCCTCGACGACGGCCTTCCCGACCTGCCCCCACTTCTCGTCCGGGACGGGGATCACGACCACCTCGCCGACGTCGGGATGGGCGGCGATGGCGTCCTCGACTTCGGCGGGGTAGACGTTCTCGCCGCCGCTGACGAACATGTTCTTCTTGCGGCCCTCGATGCTGACGTAGCCGTCTCCGTCGATGCGCGCGAGGTCGCCCGTCGAGACCCACTCGCCGAACGTGGCCGCCGTCTCCTCGGGATTCTTCCAGTAGCCGTCCGCGGCATGGGGCGAGCGGAGCTCGAGTTCGCCGATCGCGCCGGCCTCGAGTTCGGTCCCGTCCTCGACCACCCGCGCGTCGACATGCGGGTTCGCGACGCCCACAGTATGGGCTTTCTCCCGGGGCCAGTCGTCGGGCATCGCGAAGTTGTTGGGGCCGCACTCGGTGAGTCCGTACCCCTGCGAGAGGTCGACGCCGCGGTCCCACCAGGCCTCCATGACCGCCTCCCGACAGGGGCCGCCACCCGACTTGACGAACCGGAGCGTCGAGAGGTCCGTCTCCGGCCAGCGGTCGTGATCGACCATCATCCGGAGGACTGCCGGCACCGCGACCAGCACATTCGCGCCCCGCTCGTCGATCAGCCGCAGTATCTCGCCTGGGTCGAACTCCCGATCGATGACGACTTCGCCGCCCATGTGGAAGAGCGGGACCGTCAGCACGTTCCAGCCGCCGGTGTGGAACATCGGGAACACCATCGGCGTCGCGTCGTCCGCGCGCAGGCCCCACGCGGTTATCGTGTTGAGCGAGTTCCACACCACCGACTCGTGGCTGACCACCGTCTCCTTGGGCGTCCCCGTCGACCCGCCGGTGTGCAAGAACAGGTGCGCGTCCTCGGGGGCGACCGTCGCGGCACTCGACTCGGACGCGCCACTGTCCCCGGCCTCGTCGACAGCACTGCCGAACGCGTCCCACGTGTGTTCGCCGTCGACGGGGAGCGAGAGCACCGTCGTTCCATCGGCGATCACCGCCGACTCCAGCGCCCGCGCGATGTCGTCGGCGAACGGCTCCTCGACCACGAGGAGGTCGGGGTCGACGCTGTCGAGCAGTTCGGCGAGTTCCGGCGTCGCGAGGCGATGTGACAGCGGCGCGAGGACGCCGCCGGTCTTGCCCGTCGCGAAGAATAGGTCGACCACTTCGGGGCGGTTGCGCGAGACCACGGCGACGCGGCCGCCGACCGTCCCGTCGCCGGGCCCGTCCGCCTCCGCTTCCGCATTTGTTTTCGAGACGCCGTGGGCTGCGAGCAACTCCGCACAGCGGTTCGCACGCCGGTCCAGGTCGGCGTAGGTGAACTCCCGCCCCGTCGCCGCGTCGACGAGTCCCACGCGCTGGGGAGTCAGCGCGGCGCGTTTCCCGCTCAGGTCGCCGACCCACCGCTGTGGCCCGTGGTCAGACATCCGCCACCGTCTCCCGGATCGCCGCCGTGACGCGCTCGGGTCGCTCGATGAACACGAGGTGCGGCCCGCCCTCCACCGACCGCAACTCGGCGTCAGGGATCCCCTCCGCGAGGAGTTCGCCGTTCGCGAAGGGCACGACCCGATCCGCCGTCCCGTGGACCACCGTCGTCGGCAGGTCGAACTCGTCGAGTCGGTCGCTGGCGTCGAACGTCGTCGCGGCCGCGCTCTGCCACTGGTAGGCCTGTTCCGAGGGATCTGTCTCCAGTCGCCACTCGACGATCCGGTCGATCAGATCCTGATTTTCCGCCCAGAACTCGTCGGTGAACGCCGGTTGCATCTTGTACCGGATCCGCTCTGCGGGTCCGTACTCCTCGGGGACGTTCAGCATCCTGTCGAGCGTCTCGTCGGGGATTGGGACGGCGTCCTCGCCGCCCGGTGTCGTGCAGACGAGGACGAGCGACGTCGCACGGTCGCAGGTGAGCGCGTACTCCTGTGCGATCATCCCGCCGAGGCTCGCGCCCACGAGGTGAGTCCGTTCGATCCCCGCATCGTCGAGCACGGCCTCGAGGTCGCCCGCCATCTCTGCGACGGTGTAGGGCCCCGGTGGCTCGTCGGACTCGCCGGTGCCGCGGTTGTCGAAGACGACAGTCCGAAACTCGTCGTCGAGGGCGTCGCGCTGCCAGCGCCACATCCACGTTCCGTAACTCAATCCCTCGACGAACGTCACGACCGGCGCGTCGGGCGGCCCCGAAACCTCGTAGAAGATGTCGCCGTCCTCCGTGCTCGTGAATGGCATACGACCACGTACCGTTCGCTGTCCCTTCAACCCGGACGTTCACGTGTGAACCCGCCCGATATCTCCCTCGCCGCCGACCGCGATCCGTTCTCCCTGCGGGAACCGTAATCGCGGACCTGTCTCCGTGCTAATTCGAATATACTGGCGAAATGGGCAACGAATACCGGAAATACGAGGGTTCGGCTCATCCGAACCTGGAATTGCCCGTCAGCCCGACGATTCCGGGCGGCTGTGTCTCGACGAGACGCTCATGCACGTTCCTAAGAAATAGCCGATTCCGCTAGGGTTTTACCAGTCGGCCGTTGACGCACTGTTATGGAATTACATGCCAGAGAGGTGAATCAAGACGTTCGGGAGCTGGGAACGCTTCTGGGAGAGATCATCACGGAGCAGACCTCGCAGGAGGCGTTCGACGTCGTCGAACGGATCCGGAACGCTGCCATCGCGTACCGGCGGGGTGACGCCGAGGACCGGGAGGTCATCCACGAGACGCTCGACGGGCTCTCGCCGGAGCAAGAGGACGTCGTCGCGCGCGCTTTCACGACGTACTTCGAGCTTATCAACCTCGCCGAGGAGCGCCAGCGAGTCCGGGAGATCCGCGAGGGGAGCCAGGAGGGGACGCTCGCCGACAGCGTCCGCGAGTCCGTCGAGGAACTGGCCGAGCGCGACCTGGACGCCGAGACCGTCGAGCGCGTGCTCGACGACGTCCTCATCCAGCCGACGTTCACCGCGCACCCGACCGAGGCGCGACGGAAGACCGTCAAGGCGAAACTGCGTTCGGTGTCGACGCACCTCGAACAGCTAGACGAGGTCAGGCTCACCGACCACGAAGCGGCCGACGTGGAACGCGACCTCGAGGCGGAGGTGACGAGCCTCTGGCAGACGCCGCAGGTCCGCGACCGCAGACCGGAAGTGACCGACGAGGCGCTCAACGTCCAGTGGTATATGGAGAACGTCCTCTTCGAGGTGATCAGCGAGGTGTACGACGCGCTCGAGCGCGCCATCGACGACGAGTTCGACGAGGAAATCGACGTACCGAAACTCTACGAGTTCCGCTCGTGGGCCGGCAGCGACCGCGACGGCAACCCGTTCGTCACGCCCGAGGTCACCGAGGAGACGCTCGACCGCCAGCAGTCCGTGGCGCTCCCACTGTATCGCGACCGCCTCAAGACGCTGTCGGGCGTGCTCAGCCAGGACGCGAGCCAGATCGACGCCGGCGAGCGCCTGGAGGAGCGCCTCGAGAAACACCGCGAGCGGCTGCCGGGCGTCGCCACGGAGGCCGAAGAGCGCTACCCGCACGAACCGTACCGACAGAAACTGAAGCTGATGCGCGAGAGCGTTCTCCGGGTCAACGACGTTCGATCGGGGGGGTACGAGTCGCCGGACGAACTGCTCGCGGACATCGATGCCATCGCGGAGAGCCTGCGAGCCAACGGCGCGGAATCGATAGCCGAGGCGTACGTCGACCCGCTGGCTCGCACTGTCGACACGTTCGGGTTCACGCTCGCCAGTCTCGACCTGCGCGACCACCGCGCGAAACACACCAACGCCATCGCCGAGGCCGTCGAGCGCGACGGCATCGACTACGAGGGCATGAGCGAGGACGAACGCGTCGACTTCCTCACCGAGGCGATCCAGCAAGAGCGGCCGGTCATCGACGTCGAGGAGACCGACGACCTCTCCGACGACGCCCAGCGCGTGCTCCGCCGGTTCGAGAAGACCGCCGACTGGCAGCGCGAGTACGGCGTCGACGCCATCGACACCTACTGTATCTCCTGGTGCGAAGAGCCTTCCCAAGTCCTCGAAGTGCTCTTCCTCGGCGACCAGGCCGGCATCATCGACCTGCCGGGCTACTGCGGACTCGACATCGTCCCGCTGCTCGAATCGAAGTACGCCCTCGACGGCGCCCGCCGCATCATGGGGACGCTCTTCGAGAACGACGCCTACCAGCAGGCCCTCGAGGCCCGCGGTGGTGTCCAGGAGATAATGCTCGGCTACTCCGACTCGAACAAGGAGAACGGCTTCCTCGCCGCGAACTGGAGCCTCTTTCGCAACCAGCGCCGCCTCGCCAACATCACGGACGACTACGACGTCGAGATGCGCCTGTTCCACGGCCGCGGCGGCTCTATCTCTCGCGGCGGCGGCCCGATGAACGACGCGATGCTCGCACTGCCCAACGAGACGGTTTCCGGGCAGATCAAGTTCACCGAGCAGGGCGAGACCATCTCCGAGAAGTACGCCAACCGACGCATCGCCGAGCGCAACCTCGAACAGATGCTCAACGCGCAGGTCCGCGCGCGACACAACGCGATGCAACAGCCGGCAGAGGACCTGCCCGAGGAGTGGGTCGAGGCTATCTCGACCGCTGCGGAGGCAGCACGCGAGGCGTACGTCGACCTCCTCGAGACCGACGGCTTCGTGGAGTTCTTCGAGACGGCGACGCCGATCACCGTCATCGAGAACCTCAACATGGGGTCGCGCCCGGCCTCGCGCAGCGAGGACCGCAGCGTCGAGGACCTGCGCGCCATCCCGTGGGTGTTCTCCTGGACGCAAGCCCGCTGTATCATCCCCGGCTGGTACGGCCTCGCGACCGGATTCCAGGCCTACCTCGACGACGGCGGCGACATCGAGACGCTTCGGGAGATGTACGACGAGTGGCTCTACTTCCAGACGATCCTCGACAACGCGACGCTCGCGCTGGCCCGCTCGGAGATGGAGATCGCCCAGCAGTACGCGAACCTCGCCGACGAGGACCTCCAGGACCGGATCTTCGGAGACATTCGGGGAGAGTACGAGGGTGCGGTCGACGTCGTCCGCGATATCACGGGTCGCGAAAGCCTGATCAAACGCGACTGGCTCGAGGAGAACCTCGAACGCCGCAACCCCTACGTCGACCCGCTGAACCTCCTGCAGGTGCAACTGCTCTCGCAGTCTCACCTGACCGACGAGGAACGCCGGACGCTGCGTCTGACCGTCCAGGGCATCGCCGCCGGGATGAAAAACACCGGATGAGCGCCCGCTGACGCTGCGGCTCTCCTCCAACGATTTCCCCTTCGCTGACGCGACGGCTTTCCACGGACGCTGCGGCCCTCCGCCGACGCTGTGGCCCTCCGTTGACGCTTCGACGCCGTCGACGCTTCGAATTCTGCTGACGCCCGATCCTCCGCTGACGGACGAACGTTTATCAGACAGAGCGCGGCCACCGGTTCTCGTGACCTGACCGTCGACGCGGGCCGGCCGCGGGAGCGCGACACGACGGCCCGCGAGCAGTGAGTGACCTCGCGAGCGACGTGTGTCGCCTGTTCGCCAGCCTTCAGAGTGGTCGGTCGGTCACTCCACGATGGCCGCGTCGAGCAACTCCATCGGGTGTCGGATCTCGTAGCCGGTCCCGTGCTCCATCTGCGAGGCGCAGGTCGGGCACTCGGTCATCCCGGTCTGTCCCTCGGCCGATTCCATGTGCTCGAACATCTCCTCGCCGATGGCCATCGACTTCTCGTATTTCTCCGACTTCCAGCCGTAGGTGCCGGAGATGCCCGAACAGGACTCGCCGACGTCCTCGATGCCCACGTCCTCGAGGTCGCGGAACAGCTCGACGGCCTGCCGCTCGAGCCCCTGGTTGCGGGCGTGACAGGGCGCGTGGTAGGTGAACTCCGTCGCGAGGTCGCCGTCGACGTCCGCGTCGGCGAGTTCGCCGCGAACGTCCTCGTGGATGCGGAGATATTCGACGGACTCGAAGGTGTGACTCGCCACCTCGTCGATCCCGTCGATGTCGAACAGTTCGGGGTACTCCTGTCGCAGCGCCATCGAGCAGGAGGTACAGGAGGCGACGGCGTCGTACCCCTGTTCGACGAGGTCGCTCATCGACGAGACGGTGACCTCGGCGTGGCGGCGCGCGTCGGCGAGCATCCCGTTGGCGAACATCGGCGTCCCCGAACAGCCCTGCTCGGGGACGACGACTTCGTACCCGAAGTGCTCGTAGACGCGGACGAGCGCTTTTCCGACCTCCGGCGAGTTGTAGTTGGAGTAACAGCCGTGGAAGTACGCGACTTTCTTGTCGGCGGCCGGGTCCTCGCCGCGGCGCTCGCGAGCGGCCCGCGCCCGTTCTCGGGACGCGTCCGCGCCCCCCTCGCTCGCCCACCACTCGCGGAACGTCTCCGTGGCGAACTCGGGGAACTCCCGTTCGGCGGTGACGCCCATCGTCTTCTCCATGAGCCAGCGTGCGGGGCCGAAGTTCATCGCGACGTTCGCCAGCCGGGGGACCTTGCTCGCGATCCACGCCGACGTGCGGTAGTTCGCGAGGATCCGGTTGCGCCAGTACTCAACGGAGAGTTTGTCCATCTCCTCGCTGACGTACTCGCCGCGGGCCGCGTTGTGCATCTGCGAGAGCGGAACTCCCGAGGGACAGGCGCTGTCACAGCGCATGCAGTTCGAACAGTCCATCACGCTGTCGTCGACGCCGTAGTCCTCGTCGGTCTGCTTGAGTCGCCACTGCTCTGGGCCCTGGAACTTCGGACCGGGGAAGTCGTCGTCGACCTCGGCGACGGGGCAGTTCGTGTCGCAGGTCGAGCACTTGTAACACGAGTCAGCACCCGGTCGCAGGTCGAAGTCGTCGCTGTCGGGGAAGACGTCGACGGCCTCGAACTCCTCGCCGGTGTTGGGCTCGGCCGGTTCGAACTCCGTTTCGCCGGCGTCGGTATCGACACCGGGGTCGGGAGCGTCCTCGGCGGGAGATTCGGCGTCGCTCATCGGGCCACCTCCGCGGCGGCCTCGCCGGCGGCGTGGCCGGTCGCGATGGACACCCCGCTGCCGGACTTCTCGGCGGCGAAGTCGTAGCCGCCCAGCACCGACCCCGCCGCCCGGAGGTTCTCGAACTCGACGTCGCCGCGGGCGTCGAGCGGGCGCAGCTCGTGGTCGGTCTCGACGCCGAAGCGGGCGAAGGGATGGTCGCCGAACGCGTCGGTGTCGAACCACTCGTAACGGTCGTCGGCGTGGGCGACGTGACAGTCGAAGACCGGTTCCGAGACGGACTCCCGATCGGATTCGACGCCCTTGCCGACGAGGCCGCCGGTCGCGAGGACGTACTGCTCTGCGTGCTGGGGGATCTTCGCGCCGTTTTTCTCGACGTAGACGCGCTCGATCCGGTCCTCGCCGTCGAACTCGACGACGGGATTGCCCGTCTCGAAGCGGGCGCCGGCCTCGTCGAGCGCGTCGAACAGCGCGTCTTCGAGGCGCAGACCGGGGAGCGACGGCGGCCCCATCGGCACCTCGAATACGTCCGCGCCGAGGCGCTCGGCGAGCGCGGCCCGGACGCCGGCCGGGTCGTCGTCGCCGAGAATCGCCGGGAAGCCGACGCGGGTCTCGTCGTCGAGTTCCGGATTGACGCGCTCGGCGAGCGCGTCTCTGGCGGGTCGGTCGCTTCCGCGGACCGGTACGTCGGCGTTCGTGTCGAGCAGTTTCGCGAAGCGGGTGATCTTGGCGTCGGCGCGCAAGTCGCCTGGGAAGGGAACGGTGACACCGCGGACCTCGAAGGGGACGCCCGCCGCGTCGAGATGTGCGGCGACGTGCGGGGCGTCGAAGTCCACCATCGACTCGAAGCCGACCAGCAGGACGTCCCGGTCGTCGCTCGCGAGGCCGGCGCTGGCGCCAGCGGGGTAGCGGGCGGTCGGTTTGACCGTCCCGCCGTGCGTGGGGAGGAGGGCGTTCGCGTCAGTGTGGGACCCGCGGTAGTTCGGTGCGAGGTCGTCGAACAGGCTCATCGCTTCCCGGACGCGCTGGATGCCGACAGTCCGATAGGGATGCTCGTCGGGCAGGTTGGGGATGGCGTCGTAGGGGTCGACGAGCGGGCCGTCGCCGTCGGGCGTGTACCCGAGCACGTCGACGAGTCCCGACGCGTTGCGGAGCGTGCTCTGCTTGTACGAGACGAGTCGCACGTCCGCGCCGGCGCGCGCGGCGGCGATGGCGCTCGTCAGTCCCGCGAGGCCGCCGCCGACGACGAGCACCTCGGACTCAATCGCCACTGCGCTCACCCCCGTCGGTCGCGACGCCGGAGCGACTCGGCGCGTCGCCCGCGGTGGGGCCGCTGTCGAACGCGGCGAAGTCGACCGGCTCGCCGTCGGCGGGGTCGTGGTCGCGGTTCTGCGTGGTGGCGTGGAGCGCGTAGTTCAGCATCGCCTGCGAGAGCTGCTCGCCCCACAGGGCGTGTCGTTGGCCCTTCCAGCGCTCCTGGAGGAGTTCGTCCCACGCGCGACGCGCGGCCGCTTCGTCGTGGTCTGGATGGAGTTCGCTGGCGAGGCGGTGACAGCAGAAGCCGCCCTGACAGTTACCCATCGACGCGCGGGTCCGGATGCGGACGGCGTTGAGGTCCGACCCCGACTGCGCGATTGCGTCCTGTACCTCGGCGCGGGTGACGCCCTCGCACTCGCAGACGGTGGGGTTCGGCGCGTCCGTCTTCAGCACCTCGTCCGCGCGCGACCCGAGTCGCTCGACGCTCCGGCGACCGATCGGCGACCGGAGGCCGAACTCGTCCATGTAGTCCCGGAGGACGTCGAAATCCTCGCTGCCAGGCAGGGGCTTGTCGGCGGTCCGGCAGTCGACGTCCATACCGAACTGGGCGCAGACGTGGTCGCTAATCTCCTCGGCCATCATCCGATATGTGGTGAACTTCCCGCCGACGATGCTGGTCATGCCGGGCAGGTCGTCGCGCTCCTCGTGGTCCAGGAGGAAGTAATCGCGCGTGATGTCCGTGGGGTCGGTGCTGCCGACGTCCGGCGGTTCGTACAGCGGGCGGACACCCCAGAACGAGCGGATCGTCCGGGCCTCCTGCAGCATCGGAATGAGTTCGGAGAGCGTGTCGATCATCATGTCGACCTCCCAGCCCTCTTCCGGGTAGTCCTCGGGGTCTTCGACTTCCTCGTCGGTCGTGCCGAGGATAGCGGTGGTCTCGTGGGGGACGACGATGTCGGCGTCGCCCTTGGGCCGACAGCGGTTGATCACGGTGTCGACCTGCCGGACGTTCATGATGGTCATCACGCCCTTGGAGGGTCGAACTGCGATGTCGAGGTCCGCCATGTCGCCGATGCGCCCGGCCCACGCGCCCGTCGCGTTGACGACGTAATCGGCGCGCAGTTGCTCCGTACCGCCTTCGACGCCGTGGACACGTTTGCCGGGCCCGGAGTCGTGTTCGACCTCGACACCGACGACCTCGCCGTCCTCGACGAGGAGGTCGGTGACCTTCGAGTGGGTCTCGATGCGCGCGCCGTGTTCCTGGGCGCTGGCGGCGTTGGCGACCACCAGTCTGAACGGATCGACGGCGCCGTCCGGGACCGAGATCGCCTTGTCTATGTCCGTCGCGAGATGGGGTTCCATCGCGCGCGCTTCCTCGCCGGAGACGACTTCGGCGGGAATCTCGCAGTCCTCACACCCCTGAAGTTTGTCCTGGAAGTACTCCTCGGAGTCCTCGGGTCGCTTGACGAAGAGCCCCCCGGTCATCTCGACGCAGTGACTCGCGATGTCGCGGAGGACGCGGTTTTCCTCGATGCACTCGGTGGCGCTCGCCTGGTCGGAGACCGCGTAGCGCCCGCCGCTGTGGAGGAGGCCGTGCATCCGCCCGGTCGTGCCGTGCGTGAGATTACCCTGTTCGACGAGCGTGACGTCGAGGCCGCGCATCGCGAGGTCTCGGGCGATCCCCGACCCCGTCGATCCGCCGCCGATAACGACGATGTGTGGTACCGATGCCATCCCTTACCGGACCGTTCGGAAGCCACCCACTTTACTTCATCGGCAATCTGGTAGGGATAGTAAATACGACGATCGTTCGTGCTGGAGATCGGCGCTCGACTCACGAAACCGCGATCGTCGTCTTCACTGCCGGCGAGTTGGCGAACAGGTCGCTAGGAATGCGAATCACTACGAAACATGGTTTTCGGGCCTTTGAGCTCCTTAAAATCCCGGAAACCCGCCCTCCAAAACCTGAGAGCAGCTATCGGAGTATCGACCTGCAACGAACGAATTACTATTATGTTTACCAGTGGCCGCCCATGCGACAGTAAGTTTTATAACGATTCCCTATATTGTTTACGAGCAAGGCAGGGCAGTCGGTAAACTGCTCGCCGGACGGAGCAACCCAACTATGCCAGACACGTACATCGGCGCGATCGATCAGGGAACGACGGGGACTCGATTCATGGTGTTCGACCACGGCGGGCAGGTGGTCGCGAACGCCTACGAGGGTCACGAACAGATTTACCCGGAACCGGGGTGGGTGGAACACGACCCGGTCGAAATCTGGGAGAACACGCAGGACGTCGTCACGAGCGGCCTCGACGACGCGGGCATCGACGCGACCCAGCTCGAGGCACTCGGGATCACCAATCAGCGCGAGACGACGATCGTCTGGGACGAAGAGACCGGCAAACCGGTCCACAACGCGCTGGTCTGGCAGGACCGCCGGACGACCGACCGCGTCGAGGAACTCGAGGAGGCCGACAAAGTCGAGTGGGTCCGCGAGAAGACCGGCCTCGAGGCCGACGCGTACTTCTCCGCGACGAAGACCGAGTGGATCCTCGACAACGCCGAGCCGCTGAAACTCCAGAGTTCGCGAGCAGAGAGCGTCCGTGACCGCGCGGAGGGCGGCGAACTCCTGATGGGCACTATCGACACGTGGCTCATCTACAATCTCACGGGCAACCACATCACGGACGTGACCAACGCCTCGCGGACCATGCTGTACAACATCCACGACCTCGCGTGGGACCACGAACTCTTAGAGGAGTTCTCGGTCCCCGAGGCGATGCTTCCGGAGGTCCGCCCGTCCTCGGACGAGGAGACCTACGGGACGACCGACCCCGACGGCTTCCTCGGTGCCGAAGTGCCCGTCGCGGGGGCGCTCGGCGACCAGCAGGCCGCGCTGTTCGGCCAGACCTGCTTCGACGCCGGCGACGCCAAGAACACCTACGGCACCGGCTCCTTCTACCTGATGAACACTGGCAACGAGGCGGTCGACTCCGACCACGGCCTCCTGACGACCATCGGCTTCCAGATGTCCGGCGAGCCCGTCCAGTACGCGCTCGAAGGAGCGATCTTCATCACGGGCGCGGCGATCGAGTGGCTCGAAGACGTCGACCTCATCAACAACGCCGCCCAGACAGCCGAACTCGCTCGGTCGGTCGACTCGACGGACGGCGTCTACATGGTGCCCGCGTTCACGGGGCTTGGTGCGCCCCACTGGGACGGGCGAGCTCGCGGCACCATCGTCGGCATGACGCGGGGCACCCGAAAGGAACACATCGTCCGGGCCACCCTCGAATCGATCGCCTACCAGACTCGCGACATCGCCGAGGCGATGGAGGCCGATTCGGGCGTGGAGACGACGAGTCTCCGCGTCGACGGCGGCGCGGTCAAGAACAACTTCCTCTGCCAGCTCCAGGCGGACATCCTCCAGACGGAGATCGCCCGCCCGGAGGTCGACGAGACGACGGCACTGGGGTCGGCGTACGCCGCAGGCCTGGCCGTCGGCTACTGGGACACCATCGACGAACTCCGGGACAACTGGCAGATCGACCGCGAGTTCGACTCGGAGATGGACGCGGGCCAGGCCGAGAAGATGTACGGACGCTGGGACGACGCCGTCGAGCGCTCGCTCGACTGGGCGCGGGAGGACTGACCGATGATGGACGTCGTCCTCCAGGTGCCGGTCCTCGACATGCCGTGGAAGAACTTCGCCTTACTCTTTATCACCGCGCTCGCTGGCGGGGCCTTCGGCGCTGCGATCGGCGCGCTCCCCGCGTTCATCTTCACGGGTTTCGTCGTCTTCCTCGGCGAGGGGATGGCGATCCTCCAGCGGGCCATCGTCGGCAACACGGACGTTACTGCGATCCCGCAGGGTGAGTTCGCGGCGGGGCTCACCGGCGTCCTTGGGTTCGGTGCCCTCACCGGCCCGCACATCGCCTTCGCCGGCGGCGTCGCCGCGACCGCGTACGCGGGGAAGAAGTACCCCGAGATGGAACCCGACGGCTGGGACTACCACTTCGGGAAGAACATCCTCTACGCCTTCGGGACCAAGCCCGATATCCTCGCAGTCGGCGCGATTTTCGGCGTCCTCGGGATGCTCATCAACCGATTCGCCGGCGCCGTCCTCGTCGCCGACGGGACGGCGATCACCGACACCATCGCGCTGTCGGTCGTCGCGACCGCCGTCATCGCGCGGGTCGTCTTCGGCTACCCGCTGGTCGGCAAGGCCGCAGGGTCGGGCCTGCTCGACATGTCGCCGTTCGAGCGCGAGGAACCGCGTGCGGCCACCGACGGCGGTGAAGTACCCGAGGAACACAAGGGTCGACTGGCCACCGAGCCGTGGCTCCCCCACCAGTACAAGTGGTCGGGCGTCGCGGCGATCGGTCTCGTCGGCGGTGTCCTCGGTGGGTTCATCTACCTGCAGACGGGCAGCATCTTCCTCGGCTACGCCATCTCGGCGATCAGTCTGCTGTTCCTGAACCTCGGCGTCGAGAAGATTCCGGTGACCCATCACATCACCCTCATCGGGGCCGTCGGTGCCGTCGTTGTGGCGCCTGAGTTCGCGGACGTCTCCAGCGCGGTCATCCCGCTGGAGGCACTCGACACGACCGGCGTCGTCGTCGCGCTGCTCGCCGCGGGCGCCTTCGGCGCGGTCAGCGGTCTCATCGGCGAGGCGACCCAGCGCGTGATGTACGCACACTCCGGCACCCACGTCGACCCGCCCGCGATGGCCATCGCCATCGCGATGGTCGCCGTCGCGGTGCTGTCGATCACCGGCGTCCTCCCGAACGCCGGCTATCTCTGATCTCGCCGGGAGAGCACCGCTGGCTCCGGGTCGGTCGCGGCACGACGCGGCGTCGACGCCGGCCGCTCATACCTACCCTTTTTATGCTGCAGCGTAGACCGAACGACAACGCGAACCGCCCGGAACTCACATGGACATCGAGGCCAGGATCCAACGACGACGGCGTCGCGACGGCGCCCCGCGGCTGATCGAGGACTACGAGGCGCTCTCGCCGGTTTCCCACGTGGACGAACCGTCCGACCGCGGGCCGGTCTTCGAGCGCCTGCTCGACCACCTCGACCCGGTGTTCGACGGAAACCTCCCGCCGAACGCCTACGTTGCGGGCCCGCCCGGCTCGGGCAAGTCGGCCATCGTCACCGCGCTGTTTTCCCACCTCGACCGCCTCTCGGCCGAGACCCAGTCGGTCATCTACACGAGCACGCGCGCGGCGGCACCCGCCTCGCCCGGGTTCGTCTACGTCGATACCCGCGAGACAGCCAGCGAGTTCGCCTTCTACCACGCCGTCCTCGACGCGCTGGTCGAGGAATCGGTCCCGGAACACGGCGTCGGCACCGGCGAACTGCGCGACCGACTCCACGACCGCCTGCGCGGGTCGCGCACCCGGACCGGCGTCGTCGTCGCCGTCGACCACGTCGGCGAACCCGACACGGTCTCGGCGGAGCGCCTCGTCGAACTGTTCGCCGGCCTCCCGAGCAACGTCAGCTGGATCGCCATCGGCCGCGACGAGCCGGCGGCAACGCCGCTGACCGACTACACCGCGACGGCCGTCGCGATCGACCCCTACCGACGGCAGATGCTCGTCGACGTCCTGATGGCGCGGGCGTCGGTCGGCCTCTCACAGCAGGCGCTCGACCACGACCTCGCGCGGGACATCGCCGAGTGGGCCGACGGCAACGCACACGACGCGCTCGCGGCGCTTTTCATCGCGGCCGACCTCGCCAACCGCGCCGACCGCACCAGGATCGAAGCGGGCGACGTGAGCGCGGCCATCGAAGAGGTTCCCCGCCCCTCCATCTCGCTCGGGCGCGTCCTCGCGCTCCCCCAGAACAAACAGCTGGTTCTGCGAGAACTGGTCGACCTCGGACCCGACGACCGCGCGTCGGTCACGGCGACGACCGAGGCGATAAGCTCCGTGCCCGCGATCGACCTCTCGCCGGGCACCGTCAAGCGCTACCTCTACGAGATGGCCGAGGTCGGCGTCGTCGAGCGCGTCCAGGCCGAAAAGCGCGACGGCAAAGGACGCCCGCCCAGCCGCGTCGAACTCCGCTTCCCGCCGACCGCGTTTCGCCGCCTCTACGACCTGCGCCAGTGAGTTGCCTTGCCGGCGTCTGTTCGGGACTCCTTCGTCTTGTCCAGTCGAGTAGTCGGTAATAATTTATCACACGTCGGACCGTAGCACGACGGAGGCGGCGAGTCCACCACATCATGGCAGACACGTACATCGGCGTGATAGACCAGGGGACCACCGGGACGCGCTTCATGGTGTTCGACCACGGCGGTCGCGTCGTCGCGAACGCCTACGAGGACCACGAACAGCGCTACCCGGAACCGGGATGGGTCGAACACGACCCGATGGAGATCTGGCGAAACGCCACCCACGCCGTGGATCGAGGCCTCAGAACGGCGAGTCTCGACCCGGGCGATCTGCGCGCGCTCGGTATCGCGAACCAGCGAGAGACGACCGTCGTCTGGGACGCCGAGACCGGCGACCCCGTTCACAACGCCATCGTCTGGCAGGACCGCCGGACGACCGACCGCGTCGAACGGCTCGAAGCCGAGGACAAAGTCGAGTGGATCCGCGAGAAGACCGGCCTCGAGGCCGACGCGTACTTCTCCGCGACGAAAGTCGAGTGGATCCTCGACAACGCCGACCCGCTCGAATTCCGTGACGCTCGGGGGCAGAATCTCCGCGAACGGGCCGAATCGGGCGAACTCCGCTTTGGCACCATCGACTCGTGGTTGATCTACAACCTGACCGGCGAGCACGTGACCGACGTGACCAACGCCTCGCGGACCATGCTGTACGACGTCCGCGACCTCGCCTGGGACCACGAACTCTTAGAGGAGTTCTCGGTCCCCGAGGCGATGCTCCCGGAGGTCCGCCCGTCCTCGGACGAGGAGACCTACGGGACGACCGACGCCGACGGCTTCCTCGGCGCCGAAGTCCCCGTCGCCGGTGCGCTCGGCGACCAGCAGGCCGCGCTGTTCGGCCAGACCTGCTTCGACCCCGGCGACGCAAAGAACACCTACGGCACCGGCTCGTTCCTCCTGATGAATACGGGAACCGAGGCGGTCGACTCCGACCACGGCCTCCTGACGACGGTCGGTTTTCAGCGCTCGGGCGAACCCGTCCAGTACGCGCTCGAGGGGTCGATCTTCGCGACCGGCGCCGCGATCCAGTGGCTCGAGGACGTCGGGTTCGTCGACGACCCGACCGAGACGGCCGAACTCGCGCGATCGGTCGATTCGACGGACGGCGTCTACGTCGTCCCCGCGTTCACGGGGCTTGGTGCGCCCCACTGGGACGGGCGCGCCCGCGGCACCATCGTCGGCATGACCCGCGGGACGCGCCGCGAGCACGTCGTCCGCGCGACGCTGGAATCGATCGCCTACCAGACCCGCGACGTCGTCGAGGCGATGGAGGCCGACGCCGGCGTGGAGATGGGGCGACTCCGCGTCGACGGCGGCGCCGTGAAAAACGACTTCCTCTGTCAGTTACAGGCCGACGCGCTCCAGTCCGGAATCGTCCGCCCGCGCGTCGACGAGACGACTGCGCTCGGTGCGGCCTACGCGGCCGGGCTCGCCGTCGGCTACTGGGACACGCTCGACGAACTGCGAGCGAACTGGCAGGTCGACCGCGAGTTCGACCCCGCTGTCCCCGCGGCCGACGCCGACGCCCGCTACGACCGCTGGGGCGACGCCGTCGAGCGCTCGCTCGACTGGGCGCGCGAGGAGTGAGCCGGGTCGAAAATCGATAGCCGCCCTGCGTCAGGTCGGCGCCCGCGAGCGGTCGCCGGTGCCGTCGGTGATGGCGCTGGCGAGCGCCCCTTTGACGACGACTTCGTCGCCGAGATTCGTCAGTTGAACGTCGGGGACGTTTCCGAAGACGATGTCGTCGAGTTCCTCTCGAACGGGGTCGAGGATCCACTCGGGGTTGTTGAGCGCGACGGCGCCGCCGACGTAGATGACCAGCGGGGCGAAGGAGTGAACCATGTTCGCGAAGGCGATCGCGTTCCACTGGTTCACCTGATCGATCACGTAAACGGCGAATTCGTCGCCCTCGTTGGCGTGTTCGAAGATGGTCTCGGAGGTAAGGTCCGGACTCTCCATCGGAAGCGACGTGTCGATGGGGTCCTCGTCGTGGAGTCGGCGGGCGTAGCGGTAGATGTTGTTGCCCGAGCAGTAGGCTTCCCAGTGACCGTCGATGCCACAGCCACAGGTCATGAAACCGTTCGGGTCGACGATAGTGTGACCGACCTCGCCGGCGTTGCCGTCCCAGCCGCCGACGACGTTGCCGTCGACGCAGACGCCGGCGCCGATGCCGCTGGAGATGGTGAGATAGATCATGTCGTCGGGGTTGCGCTCGCTGTAGTAGCGCTCGCCGATGACGCCAGCGGTTGTGTCGTTGTGGAGGTAGACGTTCTCGCTGTGGACCAGTTCGCCGACCGGTCCCGTCAGCGGGATCCGGTCGATGGTGTCGGGCAGGTTCGCCGGATTGTCGATGGCGCCCTCCGCGAGATCCAGCGGGCCGATCGACCCGATCCCCACGGCGCGGACCGCCGAGGGGTCGACCCCCGCTTCCGAACAGGCGCCGCGGAGCGTTTCGAGGACCGCCTCGGTGACGGCGATGCCGTTTGGTCCCTGCGGCGTTTCCGACCGCCGAGACGCGATCACGCGCCCCGACTCGTCCCCGACGACGGCGCGTACGTGTGTCGCGCCCAGGTCGACCCCTGCGTAGGTGGGCATTGTGTGGGGTGAGTGCGTTCGACTACTTAACTACACATATTCACTCGTCTGTGAGTGTGGGATTCGCTGACCCGGGTCGCGGGACCGCTCGTCTGGCCAATCGCTCGCCCGCTCACTCTCTCGCCCGCTGGCACTCACTCACCCTTTCGCCCACTCCCCGCTGGCACTCACTCACTCAATCGCTCGCCCTCGCGCTCGGCGAGGCGTTCGGCCGCGCGGTTCCGGATCGCCTCGTCGTAGACGATCCCCCGTTCCGCGTCGACCGTGATCACGGTACCCGATTGCACGTCCCTGGACAGCGAGGTATCGGTCACCATCGGGATGTCGAGTTCGCGCGCGACTATCGCCGCGTAACTCGTCATCCCCTCGTGTAAGTCGACGATACAGGCGAGTTTCTCGACGTCACCGGTGAACTCGCCGTCGAAGTCCTCAGGGACTGCGAGGATAGCGCCCTCGGGCACCGCCGTCAGGTCGCCGTCCTCGGTCCAGTGGAGTTCGCCCGAGACGACCCCGCCAACGACCGAGCGGCCCGTCGCGATCGTCTCGGAGGCGACGTGGACTTTCAGCGTGTTCGCGGTGTTGACGCCGTCGAGTTCGGTCATCATCCCCGAGAGGACCACTACCGTATCGCCGCTCTCGGCCGCGCTGGTGTCCAGCGCGGACTGGACAGCGTTGTTGATAACGGCGTCCGCGCCGCCGGCGGTGTACGGCGAGGACTTCGGGATGATCCCCCACGAGAGCGCGAGGCGACGGCGGACGGCCTCGCTGGGTGTCGAGGCGACGATGGGGATCGACGGCCGGAACTTGGCGGCCTTGAGTGCTGTGTAGCCGGACTCGCTGGCGGCGACGATGGTCGAGGCGTCGATGTCGCGGGCGAGAAATCGCGCCGACCGGGCCAGCGCGTCCGTGCGCGTCTCGTCGGCGGTCGGGACGCGCTGTTCGCGGTTCTCGTCGTATTCGGGCGACCCTTCGACGTCCCGGACGATCCGGTCCATCGTCTCGACGACGCGAACCGGGTGGTCACCGATGGCCGTCTCGCCGGAGAGCATGACCGCGTCTGTCCCGTCGAGGACGGCGTTGGCCACGTCCGAGGCCTCCGCGCGCGTCGGCCGGCGCTCGTGGATCATCGAATCCAGCATCTCCGTCGCGGTGATCACGGGCACGCCCGCCTCGTGACACCGGCGGATGATCCGTTTCTGTATCATCGGCACGTCCTCCAGCGGGCACTCGACGCCCAGGTCGCCGCGGGCGACCATCACGCCGTAGGCGGCGTCGACGATCCCATCGAGGTTCTCGACGGCGACGTCGCGTTCGATCTTCGCGATTATCGGGATATCCGCGCCAAGATCCTCCAGGGCCGCGCCGATCTGGTAGACGTCCTCGCCGTCGCGGACGAAACTCGCCGCGACGAAGTCGACTTCCTTCTCGGCGGCCACCTCGAGTTCCCGCCGGTCCTGGTCGGTGATCACCGGCAGGTCCAGGTCGACGCCGGGGACGTTGACGCCTTTCCGTGCGCCGAGTTTCCCGCCGTTGGCGACCGTGGCGGTGACGACGGTCCCGTCGACGGACTCGACGGTCGTCTCGATGCGCCCGTCGTCCAGCAGGACCACGTCGCCCGGTTCGACCGCCGAGATGTCGTGGGAGAGGCCGACCTCCTCGGGCGTCGCCTCGTCGCCTTCGACGAATCTGACCGACGAGCCGCCCTCGAGACGGATCGGCTCGCGGATCGGTGCGGTCCGGACCTCCGGGCCCGGCAGGTCGAGCATCGCCGCGACCGGGGATTCGGTGCGCCTGTCGACGCTGCGGATACGGTCGATGAGGTCCCTGCGGTGTTCGGTCGACCCGTGGCTTGCGTTCATCCTCGCGACGGACATGCCCGCCTCCGCGAGCGCCTCGATCCGCTCTTCGGTCTCCGAGGACGGACCGAGCGTACAGACGATCTTCGCGCTACGCATCTCAGTCCACGCCCCTCCCCGTGGTGTCTGCGGTTGTCATGCTATCTGCTTCTCTCGGCAGGGATAAAGCTCTGTCCACACCGCGCCACTCGCGGGCGATTTCGGCCCCCTCGAGTGGTCGTTCCGGGCCCGCGATTACCGTGAGATCCCACTCTGTTCGCCCTCGTCGACGACCCGTTCGACCTCGGCCGGAGTGACCAGGGCGATGTCGCCCGGAATGGTCCGCTTGAGCGACGCCGTGGCCGCTCCGTACTCGAGCGCGTCGGGGACAGGGAAGCCGTCGAGCCAGCGCGCGAGGAAGCCGCCGACGAAGGCGTCGCCGGTTCCGACGGTGTCGGTCTCGTCGGCCTCGAAGACACCCTGCTCGAACACCATGTCGCCCGCGAGTGCGAGCGACCCCTCGCCGCCGCGGGTGATCAGTGTCACTTCGAAGTCGAACGTCGCGTCGAGTTCGCGGGCTATCTCCTCGGCGTCGCCCTCCCGGTCGAGGACGGCCCGCGCGTCGCGTTCGGCGACGACGAGCACGTCGACGGCCGGGAACAGGTCTTCGAGTGTCTCTCGGGCCTCGGCGGGCGTCCAGAGTTTCGACCGGTAGTTCAGATCGAAGACGGTCGTCGTGTCGTTGTCCTGGGCGTGTTCGAGCAGCGCATCGGTCGTCGAGCGCAGCGTCTCCGAGAGCGCGGGCGTGATCCCGGTCGTGTGGAAGGCGTCGGCGGCGGCGATGCGGTCGGTGTTCAGTTCGTCGGGGGTGGCCGTGGTCACCGACGCGTCCGCGCGGTCGTAGATGACGTCCGTGCCGCGGGGCGTGCCGCCGAACTCGACGTAGTAGGTGCCCTGGCGACCGTCGCCGTCCCAGACGACGTCGGTGTCGACGCCGTGTGTCGAGAGCGCGGTGGTGACCCGTCGGCCCACCGGTGAGTCGGGCAGTTTCGATAGCCACGCCGTCTCGAGGCCGAGTCGGCCGGCCGCGACGGCGACGTTGCTCTCCGCGCCCGCGACGTGGACGTCGAGTTCGTCGGTGGTCTCCAGTCGCTGGTGGCCGGGTGGAGAGAGTCGCAGCATCGATTCGCCGAACGTGACCAGGTCAGTCATAGCCGAGAGTGTGCCGCCGTGTGGCTTAAATCCGCGTGGATCGCCCTGCTGGGACGGCACTTTGACCACGGTCGCACGAACCTCGCCTCCCGAGCGGATCCGTGTCGAACAGTCTCACTCCCAAATTTTTATAGTAGATGTACAGACATGCCTTGCTATGGCACGATTGGGGGCCACCGGTCGCGTTAGGGTCGGCCTACCGACGCGTGTGCCAGGGCAACGTGAGAGTCAGACCATGGGACAGCAATCAGGTAGCGGTGGACCACAGGGTGAGAGACGAAATGAGTGACGACGAGAGCACGGCCCCAGATGACGGGTCAAACGACGCACCGGGAAGCATCGCGACGAAACTACTCCGGACAGCGGTTCCGGACGCGATCAGGCGCCGCTTCGCGCTGAAGTTCGTCATCGTGTTACTGGTGATGGGTGTCGTCATCGTCGCGGTCGGGTTCGTGGCGACGAACGCGATATCGGCACAGACCCAGGACCGCACGGTCGAGGAGTACGAATCACTGGCAGCCCAGCAGGGGAATCTCGTCAGCCAGTGGGTCGAAGGCAGACAGGAGGTCGTCCGGACCATCTCCGACGACCCGGTCTGGACGAGCAACAACAAGACGCGGATGACGTCGACGCTGACCGGCGAGACGATGCCGACGCTCTCCGAAAGCGCTTTCGAGATACGGCTCATCGGCGAGTCCGACGTCGGAGCGACGGTCTTCGTGGCGAGTTCGGGGAGCGGACAGAACCTCCCGATCGAGGGGTCGAGATACGAGTGGATCGCCGATACAGAGTTCGACGGTCCGAACGACGTGGTCATCTCTCCGACCTACCGTGCCGGGACGACCGGGAAGTACGTGGTCGCGTTCGCGAGTCCGACCGCTGACGGCAACCGGACGTTCGTCGCCGAGATGCAGTTGACGCCGCTGGCCGAACAGCTCTCCTCGGACCGCGTCTCCGGCGGCTTCAGCTACGTGGTCAACGAGTCCGGCGCGATCATGCTGGACACGGCTATCGCGAACAGTTCGGTCCAGAACCACAACACGACGGGCCAGTACGGTGACGAGCAGGCACTCGACGCGTCCGCGACCCTCCAGAACGCGGAGAGCGGCGTCATGACGAACCGTCCGGCCTCGACCGGTGTCATGGGGCAGAAATACGCCGTCGGTTACTCGCCGGTCATCGTCGCGGGGCAGGACCTGGGCTGGCACGCGATGATCCACGCGCCCCGGAGTCAACTGTTCGGCTTCGCCAACAGCGTCTCCCAGACCGGATTGGTCGTCAGCGTCGTGCTCGGATTCGTGATCGTCCTCATCGGTGCGGTGCTCGGGTTCAACACCTCCCGCTCGATCGACCGGCTCACCGGCAAGGCCGAGAAGATCGAGGAGGGGAACCTCGATGTCGACATCTCCTCGGGCCGGATCGACAACATCGGCCGGCTCTACGACGGGTTCGCCAACATGCGCGACGCCTTGCGCCAGCAGATAGAGGAGGCCGAAGCCGCCCGCAAGGAGGCGGAAGTCTCACGCGCCGAGGCGATGGAGATGAACAACTACCTCCAGGAGAAAGCCGAGGAGTACTCGGAGATCATGCAGGCGTGTGCCCGCGGTGACCTCACTCGCCGGATGGAACCCGAAGGAGAGAACGAGGCGATGGACCAGATCGCCGCGGATTTCAACGAGATGATCACCGAACTGGAGATGACGACCGGCCAGCTCAAGACCTTCGCCGACGAGGTCGAAGAGGGCGGGCAGTCGCTCCAGCAAAGCGCCGAGACGGTGCGAGACGCGAGCGAACAGGTCGCGGACTCCGTCCAGAAGATATCGGACGACGCCTACGACCAGAAAGAGCGTCTCCAGCGCATCTCCGAACGGATGGACGAGGTCGCGACCACGCTGGAAGAGTTAGCGGACGACCACCCCGACCTCGAGTTCGACGAGGCACTCTCGAACATCCGCGACGTCGCGAGCGACATCGAACAGGCCGTCGAACTCGGTGAACAGACGATGAGCGAGAGCGAGAACGTCGCCGGCGCCGCCGAAGAACAGGCCGCCGAACTCAACGAGGTGTCGGCCCGTGCCGAGGAACTGACCCGCTACGCACAGTACCTCGGTGACGGCCTCGGCAACTTCGAAACCGAAGAGGAACACGAGTTCGTCTTCCAGACCGGCGCGAGTTCGCCCGACCCGTCCTCGGCCGGCGAGGGCGACGACTCGTAACTCCACCGGCCCGGTTTTCTCGCTGACACGCGTATTACGTCTCCGACGAACGACATCGGCTCGGCTCTCGAAAGTCTTCTGAGTCGACACCACCGCCTTTTATATCAATTCATATATATGGTGCGGCATGCGGAAGAAGAGTCTGGGTGTGGTCGCGTTCGCGGCACTCGTGCTCCTCTCGGGGTGTTCGTACGACAGTACCCTGACCGTCTATCCGGAGGTAGAACAGATCGACGCCGAAGGGGACGGTGAATACAGGGTCGAAGTCACTGCAACACTCGACGGAGACGTGGAAACGACGTATTCGGGGGTCAGGGTGTACGGGTACTCGCTAACGGGTGAGCGAGTGTGTACCGCGGATTACGGAAACATCTCATCGAGTACGTCGACGACGGCGAGACGAAGTGGATCGTTCACATCCGCACCGAGAAAGAGTACAGCGGTCGCGTGTTCCAGCACGATTGACGACACTGCTGTGACAGAGCCTCGAATCGGAATCGGTCTCTGTCCTGGCTGACCCGGCCAGCTCTTGACAGGCCCTGGATCTCTCCGGGTGGTTCGGAGTGACCGGAACCCCCGTTCTCCCCTTCGCGTCGAGTGGACTGTCCACCAGTCGGTGTCGGTCGACCATCCTGTGTACGCAGCCGTGGCGTTCAGTCGTCTGTGAGCCACATCCAGCCATCGCAAGTCTGCACTGATTCGGACTGGGGTCGTCGGTATCTGCGAATATCGGCCGCTTCGGGCGGTCTGACCTCGTTCGTCATATCAGTGTGATCCGAACTCGAAACGGGAATTTTCGTATAGCGGAATATAGTTTATCAGTGTGGCTTCGGACAGTCGGCCACTCAGACAAGACAGCTAAAATTCACTTTAGGTGTCACAGGATGGTGTTTCTGTCAACTTTCGATGGAACGAACGGCCCGTAAAGTGGTGGTTCCGTGACCGGCTTCGTTCTGGCACAAACCGGACTGATGCACTCTCGCCTACCCGGGTGGAGTGATCTCCCGTTCGAGGCTAGACCGCGTCCAGTGGTTTCCTTGACGGGGCGCACGACCTCGTGCCAACTCCCCCACCGAAACAGGTTCTCAAGATCCAACAATCGAGCAACCGAACGAGGACAGCAACCCATCGCAAAGAGAGTTCTCTGCCCAGGCTATCCGAAGGCCCACAGGCGTGGCGCGCAGGCGACATAGGCGCTGTACTAGGGCGTCGGTGTCAGGTTGAAGAAGTCAGGTTCGTGGCTGTGCGAGGGACCTCTCAAGACGCCAGCCGTACTTTGTCAGTAAGACAGTGTTCCAAAGCCACGCTCCTCACACGCGGAAACGACTGGGCATACACTCTCGGAACCCGGCTACAGGACCGACTCGCAGGCGTCACCGGACGCCGACTGCGTCCAATCGACAGTGAAAGGCAGGGGGCAACCAACGACCAAGGTGGATCCGTCCCAATCCCGCGGAATTTAACTCTGCACTCCGCATGTCGGCGGGAGAGTCCAGCAAGCCGTGTCCCCGAACAGACGGCGATTCGTGGGAGGTTGAGTCGCTGTAGGGTTGAATCCGAACAGTTTTGATCGTGGCACTGTCGGTTTGCTACCGAACTCTCCCGCGAACGGACTTCCGTCACAGGACTCGCTTGCTCGACTCGACCAAGCTGCTATCCCTCTGACTTTTCGATCCCGGACTGGCCTCGGGAAACTAGCCTGCGGATCTACCGTCGAGTGCAGACTGTCACCGAATATCTGGAGGCGACGTGGGACGTGACAGATCCGTCGCCCAGATAGCGATATGCTCTTCGAGGGGTTGCAGAGTGACCTGGACGACCCTGGCCGAGTCTCGCTCTCGGCTGAGGCGGCAACTACTGACTGTCGTTGCTCTACATTCGGATGTTGCGTTCGGATCTGGATAGTGGTGCACTGGTTACATTTTCGCCACAGGCTCTATTTTTAGTTGGGTATATAGAGAAAATGCATAGAGACAAACCCAAATTCCAGCCTAATATACACTCATTCCGCCGGCTGGTAGTTCCAAATCTACAAATAAGGGTCCTTATCCGTGAGTTTGCACTCATGGTTTGGAATGCACGGGTGAATCAAGTGTCGTGCCGAGTCCGAGGGCGATTGCCGCAAATTCCTCTATTCCCAGACGAGTTATAATGTAAATTTCTCGATTGCATTCGGGCTTCCGACCACCGCGAGGCAGAGCCGTATCAGGGACTGGCGAGTGGTGATCGCCGGTATGTGGCTCAGAGGACGCCTCCTGTCCCGGTTTTCGAATTCCGGCGGGCGACTCGAAGGTGGTGACCCCCTCATTTCGGATGCTCACCCCCAGGGGTTGCGTCGATACGAGCGGCATTCGTTCCGGTGATTCTCGACCTCGACGAGGAAACGACTGCGGTACAGATGGTGCCACGGGAGCACCAGGGGTGTGACTGCGACGTAGTTCGGAACAGAATCGAGGATAGAAATATGTCTTTTAGTATGTAATCATCAAGTTCAAGTCGGACGGACAGAAGTACCCATGTCGTGATGAAACGACGCGCGTTCGTAATCGGAATCGGGACGGCCGTTGATAGTATCCGGGTGCTCAACGCTCGGTGGCAACTCCAGTACCGACGAACCGGAAGAGACCGAACCAGAACCGGCTCCGGGACCGAACCAGGAATCGAGCGGTAACACCGAGACGAAAGCCCAGTTGGTCGGTGACTATCAGATCGCCTACGAGGGTGTTCAAACTTCGAAGGAGACGCTGAACACGGTTTTCGACTCGTTCGAGAACGAGAACTACAGTCTGGTCACCGCCACGCTATCCGATTTCGAATCGCAGGTAGAGGCCTTCTCGACATCCTTTGAGGAAGCAGCGACTGCAGCTACCGAACTCGGGAACAACGTCGTGAGGCAGGCGTGTACTGCAGGAAAGAACGAGGCGAGTGCGATCGGCAATGCAGGGACCTACATCATGGAAGCGGCGAATCAGGCCGCAAACGAGAATAGTGGCGAGGCACAGACGAAACTCGCACAGGCGCAGGCGGCTCTCGAATCGGCTCAGGAGCACCATAAGGGCGTTCTACAGCCGACTGAGGTGCAGACCCAGACCAACTATACAGGGCCTACGATGTAGTACCGAAAACGGTGCTGATTCGGTAGTTCGGTAGTCTCATCCGAATTCTCGACACCCTGTGGCTGGATGTACCTCACTGTAAAGCGCGTGCCGCTATATCCAACTCCCCAGTCAGTCCGAAGGAGAACCGATCGTCAATCTGACGTCAGAGAGTTGCGTTGCGTCTCGAAGAATATGGGCAGTCTTCGATTTACCACGCCCGAACCGTCTCGGTTCAGGAGTTCCAGCTGACGAGATCGTCGGTGACTTCGGGTACAACGGTGGCTGACAGAGTTTAGTTGGACTTCTATACTCTCGAGAATAGTGGTAGAAAATCGGTAATAGGACATATACGACTTTCTCAGACTGTATCAGTTCATTATCCGTGAGTGTGGACAACGTTCAAGTGGGGTGGTCGAGAGAAATAGATCAATGCCAGACGAAGTGGACACGTCGAGGGTGACGGTCCGAACCTACGTCCCAGCGTATCAGCGCGACGAGTGGGACGACCACGCGGACGACCTGGGCATGAGTCGGAGTGAGTTCGTCAAAACGATGGTGCAGGCGGGACGGCGCGGGTTCGGCGACGATACCGAGAGCGTGTCGACAACCGGGAGCGAGAACCCCGAGAGACCAGATGATTCGGGGCCAGCCCCCAGGGGTAACGGGCTGGAAGACCGTATCGTCGAGGTGCTCGCGAGGGAGGAGTACTGTTCGTGGGACGAACTGGTCGCAGAACTGACCGGCGACATGGAGTCACGGCTGGAAGACGCACTCCAGAGACTCCAGTCCGACGACAGAGTCCGATACAGCGGGCCGAACGGAGGGTACACGATCGATGAGTAGCGAACCGGAACGGTCGACGGCGATCGAAGACGACCCAATCGCATACTTCCTCGAGGACGTCCGTTTCCAGGGGAAAAGCGAGCGGACTCGCGACGCGTACGAACGCGTCCTGCGGGAGTTCGAGGCGTATCTGGACGACCGGGGATTGACCGTACGCAGCGCCAACCACCGTGACTGCATGGCGTGGGTCCACCGACTCAGGGGGTCAGTGGGCGAGAGCACCGTGGCGACGTACGCCTCGTATCTCCACCGGTTCTACGACTACATGAGCCAGGTCGGCGCGTTCGAGGACAACCCGATGACGCTGGTCCTCGAGGAAATCGACGAATCGATCAACACCGACCCGCAGCGGCGGGACGTCTCCGTGCCGGCGATGCGGTCGTTCGTCGGTTCGATCGGCCATCCGCTCGACCATGCCGTCGTTCTGACGCTCCTGAAAACCGGAATCCGGGCCGGTGAACTCTGTAATCTGGACACTCGCGACGTTCATCTCGACAGGGCGGCCGACGAATCACCCCACCGGGCCCAGCTCGAGGGGCGACCGAATTCTATATTCGTCGACGACACACCCGCACAGGGACAGACGTACAACGGCGAACGCCGGACGGCCTCGAACAAACGCAAGCGGGCGACGACGATACCGGTCGACGACGAACTCTCGGCCGCACTGACCCGATGGCTGGCGATCCGGCCCGACGCTCGATCGGATGCGGACCCCCTCTTTCTCAGCACCGCGGACCGGTGGGGAAGCCGGCTCACCCCCGACATGGTCCACCACCTCGTGGAGTGTCACGCCCGCGAGCGCGGGTGGTACCGGTCCGGTGGTGGCCCCGAAGAGAACGTCACGCCGCATTATTTCCGTCACTTCTTCACGACACACCTCCGGGACCGCACCGGCGACCGCGGTGTAGTCAAGTATCTCCGCGGCGACGTTGCACAGGACGTCATCGACACCTACACGCACGACTGGGGCGACCGGGTTCGGGAAGTGTACGCCAACCACATCTACAAACTGTCGTGATTCCGGCAACTGGATTCCGTCTGGAACGGGAACAATAAACTTTATAGCGCTATATCGAATCGAGGCCGTCCCGAGACACTGCTCCTGTCGACTGGACGGCCGATTCCATGTCTGTTCCGTTCGTTCGAACGCTACGGACAACCCGCGAGATCGACCGACTGGAATCCAAAATCCGCGCTGTAGGACTTGTTGTAGCTCGGTTTTCCGCGACATCTCCGCCTCGAGAAGGGCGAATACAGACTCGATTGCGAGTAAACGAATCCAGTAATAAATATTATAATTGTTGCGGGATTCTACTATTAAGAACGGACAGTCAGAATATATGTACGGACACTGAGGCCCGTGCCCCGGAAATTACACCACTATCGGTGTAATCTGACGCGTCAGTCAGTCGTTTCGACGATCGGATATGTGGGGCGATCACATGGACCAGTGTCGACGTTCCACGATATCGAACGATATCGGTGCCCCACGACTCGCAGATCTGTTCGGTCTCGTCGCGAATACCCACTCGAACTTTCGAATGTCCCCTCTCCACGATGGCAAATCCGTTCTTCCATCGCACCCCACTGTTCAGCCTGGATGAACACACCGTGCCAGAGGTAGATCGATAGTGTGGATTCGAAGAACACGATAGATCGGTCCCGGTCCAGGAAGTTCGTATTCAGGAGAGTACTCAACACGGTTCGGAGTATCTCAGTACGAGTACACAACTCCAGGATCTGCCGGGAAACGGAGTATTCGCTGGCTCGCATGTCGGTTCCGTATGGAGCGCAACGGACAGAGCGTGGGGGACCTACGCTCCACGAGAGAAGACGGAGGGGAGTAAGACGACTCGGCTGACCTGTCGCTGGGGAGTGTTGTAACCAGTGACCGAACTCGCAGCCGAGTGTTCTTTCGAAGTGATACTGTCGTGGTGATGTGGGAACGTTTATGTTAGACTGTCGGCCAGGCATAGTCATGGTCGAGTTCGACAAGTTGCACGACCCGAACGCGGAGTACACGATGCGTGATCTGTCCGCGGCGACGATGGGAATCGACAACGAGCGCGGTGGCACGCGCGATGCGGAGATCACGGACGTCCAGACCACGATGGTCGATGGCAACTACCCGTGGATCCTCGTCCGCGTGTACACGGACGCCGGCGTCGTTGGCACGGGCGAGTCCTACTGGGGCGGGGGCGACACGGCTATCATCGAGCGGATGAAACCCTTCCTTGTCGGCGAGAACCCACTCGATATCGACCGACTCTACGAACACCTCGTCCAGAAGATGTCCGGCGAGGGCTCTATCTCCGGGAAGGTCATTTCCGCCATCTCCGGTATCGAGATCGCACTCCACGACGTCGCAGGCAAACTCGTCGACCTGCCGGCCTACCAGTTGCTCGGCGGGAAGTACCGCGACGAAGTCCGGGTCTACTGCGACCTCCACACCGAGGACGAGGCGAACCCGGAAGCCTGTGCGGCGGAAGCCGACCGGGTCGTCTCCGAACTCGGCTACGACGCCATCAAGTTCGACCTCGACGTGCCCTCGGGCCACGAGAAAGACAGGGCCAACCGCCACCTTCGACAGGGCGAAATCGAGCACAAAGCGGAAATCGTCGAGGCGACCACCGAGGCAGTCGGTGACCGCGCCGACGTCGCCTTCGACTGCCACTGGTCGTACGCCACCGGCAGCGCCAAGCGCCTCGCCCAGCGCCTCGAGGAGTACGACGTCTGGTGGCTCGAAGACGTCGTCCCGCCTGAGAACCACGACGCCCAGCGCGAGGTCACCCAGTCGACCGCCACGCCGCTGGCGACCGGCGAGAACGTCTATCGCACGCACGGCAATCGCGACCTCATCGAGAACGAGGCCATCGACATCATCGCCCCCGACATCCCCCGGGTGGGCGGGATGCGCGAGGGCCAGAAAATCGCCAACATGGCCGACATGTACTACATCCCGGTCGCGATGCACAACGTCTCCTCGCCGATCGGAACCATGGCCTCGGCGCAGCTCGGTGCCACTATCCCCAACTCGCTGGCCGTCGAGTACCACTCCTACGAACTCGGCTGGTGGGAGGACCTGGTCGAAGAGGACGACCTCATCGTCGACGGCCGCATGGAGATCCCCGAGCAACCGGGGCTCGGGCTGACCCTCGACCTCGACGTCGTCGAAGCGAATATCGTCGACGGAGAGACCCTCTTCGACGAAGCGTAGCTTCGTCAGGCACGCTGAGATCGGCTCAGCGACGTTCCAGGCTGTCTGAACCGAGTCGACCCGGCGAATCTCTGATTCAATACGTTCGATTTCGGTTCTGTAGCCGCGGAGTCTCACTGTGAGCGGGAGGCGGTTCCGCTGAGCAGAACATCTAAGGGGATGCCGCCGAACGGAAAGTCATGGAGCCGAAACATCCAGTCACTACCGTCGAGCGGACACTGGGGATACTGGAGACCATTCGGGAACTGGACGGTGCGGGGGTTTCTGAGATCGCCGAACGAGTCGACGTGGGCAAAAGCGCGGTCCACAACCACCTCAACACGCTCGCCAACCGGGAGTACGTCGTCAAGGAAAACGGCGAGTACCACATCGGACTCGCGTTTCTCGGCCTGGGTGCCTACGCCCGAAAGCGAAACGAGATCTACGAGGCCGCCCGTTCCGAGATCGACAAACTGGCCGACGAGACGGGCGAACTCGTGAACCTCCTCGTCGAGAAAGACGGGATGGGCGTCTATCTCTATCAGGCGAGAGGCGAGAACGCCGTCGAACTCGACACCTACGATGGCAAACGGGTCCGACTGCACTGTACCGCGCTCGGAAAGGCCATCCTGGGCTTCCGCCCCGACGAGGAATCGGAGACCATCCTCGACGAACAGGGGATGCCCTCGCTGACGCCCAACACCGTCACGGACAGAGACGAGTTCTTCGCGGAACTGGCAGAGATACGGGACCAGCGCTACGCGGTCGACGACGAGGAACGGCTCACCGGACTCCGATGTATCGCAGCGCCGATCACCGACGCCGACGACCGCGGGATCGCTGCGATCAGCGTCTCCTGCCCCGTCCATCGGGCCGAAGACGACCGGTTCTACGGCGATCTCAAGAAGTCGGTACTCGGTGCCGCGAACGTCGTCGAACTGGAACACAACTACTCCTGAGAAACGAGCGCCGGGTCGGCCTCGCGCACTCCGGCCTGTCGGCCCGCCGGACTACTCGTCGGTGGCCTCGGCATATGCGGCCTCTATCGATTCGATAGTGCTCACCATCAGTCCGGGCGCGTCCTCGCCGACGCGACGACCCTTGAGCCGTCCGGTGGTGCCCGAGACGACCACGACGCCGACAGACGCGTCGTCGGGGCCGAACACCGGCATCGCGATCCGACGGACGTCATCGACCGTCTCGAAGGCGATCTGGTGGCCCCGGATCGACTCGAGTTCGTCGACGTTCCCGCCGGTAGGCCCTGAGTCGGACCCGTTTTCCTGCACCCGAACGACGTCCCCGACGAAACTACCGTCGAGTGGCTGTCGGTCACCGTCCGGTGATTCTCGGTCGGGTTTGTTCCGGTCGGCGGTGCTGTAGAGACACGTCAACTCACCGTCCCGGCGGGCGTAGAGCGCGACGCGTTCGTTCATCGCGCTCGCGAGCTCGACGAGCGGTTCGTGACTCACCTCGAACAGCGGATCGGCGTTGCGGATCCCCGTTCCGAGGCTGAAAAAGAGGTCGCTTGCACGATAGGTGTCACCGTCCTTGCGAACGTATCCCAGTTCACACAGCGTGGTCAGGTGCTTGTGGACGCCGCTCCGCGAGAGGTCCAGATCCCCCGCCAGATCGCTCACGCCGGCTCCATCCCGTTCCGCCAGGGCCGCTATCACCCGGAAGCTCGTCTCGGTCGCTTTGACCGTGTTCGCGTTGGCCACCATGTTCACGAAGAGCGAATACCCCTGGCGACAAATAGCTGGCGCTGGGGGAGAAACTCAGTCCGCAGGGCCAACGTTGATGGGAGCGGCGGCGAAAGGACGGGCAATGCCGACGATAACGGGGTACGAACTGTTCGAGGTGCCGCCGCGGTTGCTGTATCTCCGCGTCGAGACCGACGATGGGATCGTCGGGTGGGGCGAACCGACCGGTGGCGGTCACTCCAGTATCGTCCGGACTGCCATCGAAGCGCTGATGGAGAACTTCGTCGTCGGAGTCGACGCCCTCGCGATCGAGGACCACTGGCAACAGCTCTACTACGGCGGCTTCTTCCACGGCGGCCCCATCCTGATGAGTGCGATCTCCGGTATCGACCAGGCGCTGTACGACCTGAAGGGCAAACACTACGACCTGCCGGTGTACGAACTGCTCGGCGGGAAGGCCCGCGACAGGCTGCGTGTCTCCCAGTTCATCGGTGGCGACCAGGCGATAGACGCCACGGAGATCGCCGCCGACGTCGTCGGCGCGGGCGTCACCGCCGTGAAAGCCAACGCCGCCTCCCGGATCCGGTTTATCGATACACCCGCGAAAGTCGAGGCCATCGCCGACGACCTCGCCGCGCTCCGGTCGACCGTGGGCGACGACGTCGACCTCGCGGTCGATCTGCACGGTCGCGTCTCTCGCTCGATGGCGCCGCGGGTCTGTGCCGCGCTCGAACCCCTCGACCCGGCGTTCGTCGAGGAGCCGATCCACCCCGAGTACAACGACTATCTCCCCGAGTTGCGCACGCAGACGAACGTCCCGCTGGCGACCGGGGAGCGAGTGTACACGCCCAACGCGTTCAGGCGGATGCTGGAACGAGGCGGCGTCGACGTGGTCCAGCCGAGCGTCTCGCGGGCCGGCGGGATCACCGGCGTCGACAAGATCGGCCAGCTCGCGGCCGCACACGACACGTCGCTGGCCCCGCACAGCCCGACCGGCCCGGTCGCGTACGCCGCCAGCCTCCACGTCGGCGCCTCCGCCCCGCAGACGCTCTTCCAGCAACAGCCCCTCGACGCGCTCGAGGGCCACGGTCGCGATATCTTCGACGACCTCACTGTCGGCGACCCGTTCACCTTCGAGGACGGGTTCGCGGGTATCCCCGACGGCCCCGGTCTCGGCGTCGAAGTCGACGAGGCCGAACTGCGTGAACGCTCCCAGAGCGACGCCGGCTTTCGCTTCCCCGTCTGGCGCCACGAGGACGGCAGCGTCGCGCGCTGGTGATCCGCGTCCTCGGCCGCTCACCGATTTCAGACCGGCACCGAACTCCGGGCGCGTCTCTCCCCCTCGGTCACGCTTTTGCACGCGGCGTCCGGAACTGACACCATGACAGCCGGCCCCCGATCCGAGAGACACGCCGACCGCGTGGCCCAACTGCAAGAGGCGCTCCGGACTCGAGACGCCGACCTCGCAGTCGTCTACCCAGGACCGAACGCGCTGTACCTGACGGGCGTCTACGGCGAACCGCTCGACAGACACTTCCTGGTCGCCGTACCCGTCGAAGGCCAGATCCGCGCCGTGACGCCGCGCAAATCGCTGGATCTCCTCGAAGACCGCTCGTCGGTCTCCTCGTTCGAGGTGCTCGAATCGAACGACCCCGAAGCCGTGGCGGAGCGGTTCGTCGAGACGCTCCCCTCCGAGGTCGCGGCGATCCGACTGGACGAACGGACGCCCTACAGCGTCTCACGACCGCTCGAGCGCACAACTGACGCGACCGTCGCCGGTCTGCACAACCTCGTCGAACCGCTGCGGATCCGGAAAGACGACGCGGAACTCGAGGCGATGAAGCGGTCGGCTGCCGTCGCCGACGAGGTCAGCACCGAGATCCGAAACCTGGGTGAGGAGGTCCTGGGGATGACCGAAGCCGAGGTGGCCGACGAGTTCCGCGGGCGACTTCACGCGAAGGGTGCGACCAGGCTCTCGTTCGACGTCGTGGTCGCCAGTGGACCCAACGCGGCGCGACCGTATCTGCGAAACCGTGACCGCGAGATCCGTGCGGGCGAGCCCGTCATTCTCGATTTCGGCGGCTTCGTCGACGGGTACGCCAGCGACCAGACCCGCACGACGGTCTTCGGCGGCGACCCTCCCGACGGGTTCGTTGAAGCGTACGAAACCGTCCGAGCGGCGCTGGATGCCGGCGTCGACGCCGTCGAGCCCGGCGTCACCGCGGGCGCCGTGGACCGGGCGACCGAGGCCGTCGTCCGCGAGCGGGGTTTCGGCGAGCACCTGATCCACGGCACCGGTCACGGCGTCGGCCTCGAAGCCCACGAAGCCCCCGCGATCGCCGACGGCAACGAGCGCACGCTCGAACCGGGCATGGTGTTCAGTGTCGAGCCGGGCGTCTACGTCGAGGGGGAGTACGGCGTCCGGGTCGAGGACCTGGTCGTCGTCACCGAAGACGGCGCCGAGCGACTCAACGACTCGCCGCGGACCTGGCGGCCGCTCTGAGCGGTCGACGGACGGTGCCCCTATCGGGCTCCGCAAGTCGAGCCCGACAGCCGGCGAGAACCCAGACAACCGTAACCTTCAATCGGAAATCGGACGGTGAGTCGGTATGGAGATCACAGACGTCGAACCCATCGTCCTGGAAAGCGCGGTCGGCACTGTCTCGCTGCCCGGCGGGAAGGCCGACTTCGACGCGACGGTCCGGCCTGTCCTCGTCCGCGTCCACACCGACCAGGATATCGTCGGCCTCGGCGAATCGTACCTCGACGACCCGACCGGGGAGAAAGCCGAGTTCGTCGCGAAAGGCGTTGACGCGCTCGCGAACCACCTTGTCGGCGAGGACCCGCGGCAGGTTCGCGACCTGTGGCACGAGATGTACGTCCACACCAAGCGGTCTGGCTCCTATCGCTCACTGTCGGCCATCGACGAGGCCCTGTGGGACATCAAGGGAAAGGACGCCGGCCTCCCAGTCTACCAGCTCCTCGGCGGAGCGGCGGGCGACGTCTCGGCCTACGCCACGTTTCCCCACCGCAAGCCGGCCGACGAACTCGTCGAGGCCGGCCAGTGGCTCGCCGAGAAGGGCTTCGAGACGATGAAAATCGTCGTCGGCGCAGACGTGGACGACGACATCGAGCGCATCCGCACCGTCGCCGAGGGGATCCCCGACGACCTCGGACTCGCGATGGACGCGAACACCACCTTCGACTTCCCCGACGCGCTCGCGCTCGCCGAAGTCGCGAGCGAACTGGGAATGGAGTGGTTCGAAGAGCCCATCGCTCACACCGATATCGAAGGGATGGCCGAACTCAACCGGCGAAGGAGCGTCTCCATCTCGGCCTACCAGAACAACGTCACACAGTACCCCGCGACCGAACTGATCGAGAAGAACGCGATCGAGATCTACCAGCCCGCATTCGACTACGTCGGCGGGATCACCCCCGCGAACGACGTGGCCACGCTGTGTGAGGCCCACGGCAAGCGGTTCGTCCCCCACGCGTTCGGCCCCGTCGTCAACTACGCCGCCAGCCTCCACGTCGCGGCCGCACAGCCCGCCTGCTCGCTCATCGAGTTCGCCGTCTACGCCGAGGACATCGACGACCCCGGCCGCTACGTCGCCAGCCCGTACATCGAGAACCAGGAAGACGTCTACGTGCAGGACGGCGGCCGCATCGAACCGCCCGAGGCGCCCGGTCTCGGCCTCGAAGTCGACGAGGACGCACTCGAACAGTACCGCACGAACTGACCCGGCCGCGGATTTCCGCGACACGAATTTTCCACGTCGGCGCGCGCTGGGCGCGCTCTCGGGCGCGCCCCATCCGCGCGAGGGACGAGCGACGAGTCGCGAGGAGGCTGGGGAGGTGTGAGGCCTACGCCTGCCCGACCAGCCGCCAGTCACAGTCCGCCGCAACAGAATTCTCCTGGTGGACTGAAAGGGCGAGGCGTGCGAGGCGCTTGCGCCTCGAAGCGAACGGCCCTGCCGTGAGCGGGCGGTGCCGAGAGCGCGGATATGTCCCGCAGCGACCGCGAGTGCGAGGCTCGACGAATGGAGAGCCTCGACGGCGAACGGCGCTTGTCGCCGTGAGCGAGCGGGGCGAGGGCTTTCAACTCACAGGATCAGTTGCGGTCGCGGTTGCGGTCGTGTTGCCAGCTAGCGAGCGGGACGAGGGCTTTCGACTCTCAGGAATTTCTGCGGTCGTGGATAGGGTCGCCGTCACGGTGTCTCAGTACGAACGGCCGACTACTCGTACCGCTCCTCGGCGTCGTTGAGGGCGAGCCAGTATTTCACGAGCGCGGACGCGTGGCCCTCTCCCTCCCCGGCCCGCCGAACGGTCGCCTTGTACGCCTCGTGCAGGGCGGCCGCGAGCGGCAGCGCGGTTCCCTGCTCGCGAGCGAACTCCCGCGCGTAGCCGACGTCCTTGTGCCAGATGACCAGCCCGCCGAGCCCCTCGATGTCCTGGCTGAAGTCGCCGGAGAAGTAGCCGTCGAACATATCGAACCCGAAGAAATCGCGAAAGAGCGCGGGGTCGACGCCGTTGTCGCGGACGAACTCGACGACTTCGGCGTCGACGGCGTGGTGGCCGGCGTAGCGCATCTGCAGGCCGAGTTTCAACACCGTCGCGTCGGGCACCGATCCGACGTGGGTGTGCCCGTCACAGAGCACGTCGAACACCTCCGTCGCGGCCTCGTACCGGTCTTCCGGCCCGCCGACCATCATGTGATACCCCTCAGGCACCGCGCCGCCGGTGATCGGCGCTTCGAGGAACTCGACCCCCGCATCGTCGCAGCGCTCCTCGCAGACAACGGAGGTTGCGGGCCGCGTGGTCGTCACGTCGATCAGCAACTGCCCCTCGGAGAGACCAGCCAGCAGTCCGTCCTCGCCCTCGAAGTTCGCCTCGACTTCGGGCGATCCGGGCACGGCCATCACCACCACGTCCGTCGCCCGAGCGAGCGATGCGGGATCTGCGGCCGACCCCGCACCCCGGTCCGTCGCCGCGGCGACCTGGTCGGAGTCGACGTCGTACACGGTCACGTCGTGGCCGGCGTCGAGACACCGGTCGAGGAACAGCTTCCCGATGTACCCCACGCCGACGAGGCCGAACTGTGTCATGTGCGCAGGTCCGCCCGGCGCTCACAAAAGCGTTGGCGCCCCGGCGGTCTGGACCGGAATTATCGAAAGCCCGGTCGGCGTGGGACTCTCCGCGTTCCCAACGCTTAATGACGCTCTCGGAGGATCCGGACCTGTGACAGAGCTCACCCACCCGCTGTCCGACGAGGAACGCGAGGAACTCATCGACCGCTACGAGAGCCTCCGCGTCACCGACGTCGTCGACGGTCTCGACTACAATGGCTACCATAACATCGGCCAGGTGACCGAGGAGATCGGCCCGCTCTTTCGCGACGCCGAGGACTTCTCCCACCGATTCGTCGGCTTCGCCAACACCGTCCGCTACCTGCCGACGAACACCCCACGGGAACTCCCGCCGCCGAGCGAACTCGACAACGACACCTTCGCCGAGTGGGAGGGCGAGTGGTACGGCGATCTCGCCGGCGGTCCCGAGGACGTCCGCGAACACGACGTCGTCGTCATGGAAGCCACCGGTATCGACGTCGGGAACATCGGCTCGGACAACGCCTTCGGCTGGTACAACGACGGCGCGAAAGGCGTCGTCACCAACGGCGGCGTCCGTGACACCGACGAGATCGTCAAACAGGGGATCCCGACCTACTACAAGCATATCAGCAAGCCGATCATCCCCGGCCGCGACGAGTTCGAGGCCAACGGCGTCCCCGTCAACCTCGACGGCACCCGCGTCGAACCCGGCGACGTGGTCGTGGCCGATGGCGACGGCGTCGTCGTCGTCCCTCTCGACGTCGCTCGCGATGTCGCCGAAGCCGCGAACCGCATCCAGAAAGAAGACCAGGAACGGCGCCGCGCCCACTACGAGGAAGCCGGGATGGACCCCGACTTCACGCTGGAGTGATACCGGCCCACCATTCGGTGTCCGACTGCAACCGTCGCTGACGATCGAGCGAAACCGGAAAAACCGACGACGGACGCGTTTTCGACGAACTGGGCCGTCTACATCCCGCCCATGCCGCCCATGCCCCCACCCATGCCGCCGCCTGCGTAGGGGTTGGCGTTCGGCTCGCCGCCTTCTTCGTCCTGGTCCTCGACGGCGAGTTCGCCGACCGAGACCACGTCGTCGATGCGCAAGATGGAGTTGACCGCCTCGATGCCCGAGGTGATCGCCTGGCGCTTGATGCTCTCGGGTTCGACGACGCCGGCCTCGTGCATGTCCGCGATCGTGCCCTCGTAGCCGTCGACACCGGCGCCGGTGTTCCCGCCGTCGTGTTCCGCGCGGAGGTCGACGATGGCGTCGACCGGGTTCGCGCCCGCGTTGCGCGCGAGCGTGCGCGGGACGACTTCGAGTGAGTCCGCGACGGCTTCGACCGCCAGCTGTTCGCGGCCGCTGACCGACTCGGCCGACTCGCGGAGCGCTCGCGCGAGGGTGATCTCGGGTGCGCCACCACCGGGGACGACGACGCCCTCGCGGAGCGTGATCGCCACGGCCTGCATCGCGTCCTCGACGGCGCGTTCGACCTCGTCGACGACGTGTTGCGTGCCGCCACGGAGGATGAGCGAGACCGCGTTGGCGTCCTCGATGTCCGTCAGGACGAGCGTCTTCTCCGGCTGTGCGGACTTGGGCCCGTACACCTGCGCGACTTTCTCCTTGCGGATCGTGCCCGCGTGACCCAGATCCTCCTCGGTCAGGTCGTTCAGGTCGCTGACGGCGTTCGCGCTCGTCGTCCCGACGATCTTCTCCAGGTCGGGGTCGCGGAGGTGTCGGATCGTCACGATCCCCGCCTCGGCCAGGTCCGCGACGACGGCGTCGTCGATGCCACCGGTCGTGAACACGGCGTCGACCCCTGCGTCGATGATCCCCTCGGAGAGCGCGTTGAGTTCCTCGCGCTCGCGCTCGACGAACGCCTGGTACTCCTCGGTGTTCGACACTTCGACGTTCGCACCCGGCGCCGTCTCGCGGAGTTCGAGTTCGCCGTCGTAGACGAGGATGTCCGCGTCATCGGCGTCGGTGGGCATGCTCGGATGCGGGACGTCCTTGTCGATCATCAGCCCGTCGACCAGCCGCGAGTCGTGGATCGTCCGCCCGTCGAACGCCGACACCTTGATCGTGTCGAGGTTCGGTTCGCCGTCGTGAACCGACCGCGTGACCGCCTCGACAACCATCGGTGCGAGCGTCTCGACGGCCGCTTCGGCCCCTTTGCCCGTCATCGCCGTCTTCGCGACGCGTTCGAGGATCTCGGTATCGTCGGGCGACACCTCGACGGCGATGTCCGCGAGGATGTCGTCGACCTGCTCGGCGGCGTGCCGGTAGCCGCCGACGATCGTCGCAGCGTGGATCCCGCGGTCGAGGAGGTCCTCGGCCTCGCCGAGGAGTTCGCCCGCGACGACCACGGCGGTCGTCGTTCCATCGCCGACCTCCGTCTCCTGGGTCTCCGCGACGTCCACGACCATGTCCGCGACCGGGTGGTCGACGTCCATCTCTTCGAGCACCGTGACGCCGTCGTTCGTGACGACGACGTCGCCGGTGTCGCTGACCAGCATCTTGTCCATACCCCTCGGTCCGAGCGTCGTCCGGACCGCCTCGGCGACTGCCGACCCGGCTGCGATGTTCATCGACACCGCTTCCTCGCCGGAGAGGCGCTGTGCGTCTTCCGAGAGCACTGCGGTCACCTGCTGTCCGAACTGGTCTGCCATTGTGGGCGGAGGAATGTCGTGGGTCCGTATAAATCATTTCATGGCAGAACGCCCCGCGTTCGACGGTAGCGACCGCTCTCGCGTCGAAGCACCGCCGAAAAAATCGAACAGCGTCGAACCACGACTGCGACTGGTCTCCAGCGAACCGGTGAGTGTGCCGGTTACGGCGACTCGAACTCGTCGTTGTACTTCTTCCGGACCAGTCCGGAGTGACTCTGGTACTGGTCGGAGAAGCCACCGGTGCGAACCGAGGCGGCGTAGCTGTTGTGACCCCGCTCGGTGAAGTTGAAGTCGCGAACGTTTCCGATGACCCCGCCCGCGCCCTGGACGGACCAGAAGTCCGGCAGGTAGTAGTTGTAGAACCACGCGAACGTCTCGAGCAGTTCCGTCACGCGTTCGGCGCCGATATCCGGGTCGGTGTGGAACTCGATGAGGAGTTCCATCAGGTTGACCGTGCGGCTGTCGGTGACGCCGTCGAGGTTGGGCTCTTTGCCCGCGATAGTCGGCGCGGACATGTCGCCGACCTGGGTCGGGAGGTCGACTTCGATGGGCATCCCGCGGAGGTCGTGCGTGTCGGCGGGGTCGACGACCTCGCCTTCGGCGTTGGTGACGTCCTCGGGGTCCGGCGAGAGACCGTTGGGCGTGTCCGACCAGCCGTCGTGGCTGTTCGGGAAGTCCGGATCCCGCTCGACGATCTTGGGGTTCCACCAGCCGGTAGAGGAGGTGTAGGCCTCCCACGGGTTACGCATGTTGTTCCACCAGTACAGGGCGTCGTAGGACATGTTGTCCCGGGCGGTGTTGACCGCCGACGTCGACAGGCCCTGGTAGTTGGCGTCGATGCCGAAGTTGTTGAGTTGCTGCTGGAGTGCCTGGCAGGACAGCTCGTAGAGCTGACCGTACCCCGGACTGGCCTTCAGCAGGATCTCGGCGGGTTCGCCCTCCGGGCTCACCCAGTTGCCGCCCTGCTTCGAGTAGCCCGCTTTCTCCATGTACTCCTCGCCGGTCTCGGTGTCGGCGCGGTTGCTCCAGTCGATGAGGTTGTCGAGGAATTCGGAGTCGAACCAGCGTTCGGCCATCGCGTCGAGGAGGCCGGTGTGGTGCTGGGTCAGGAAGAAGGAGTTGGGCCCGTGGGCGTTCGCCGCGATAGAGACCCAGTCGACGGCCTCGATGATGGCGCGGCGCACCCAGAGGTTACCCAGGTCGCCGTCCCAGTTGAACGGGAAGCCGTTCATCGCCGTCGCCGGGAACGTCGAGAGCTGCTGGACGCGACCGGGCAGCGTCTCCCGGTTGACCGGACCGGACTGCTCCTCGATGACGGCCATGTCGAGGTCGATCTCTCCCTGGTTGAGGAACGTGTTCCGACGTTCGACGCCGGCGACACGCAGGAAGATTTCGTCGACCGTCTGGTCGCGGTAGTTCGGATGCGCTTCCAGGTCGCCCGACCCGTCGCGAGCCGTCAGCCTGACACCCTGGTCGGTGACGGCGTCGGCCCCGTCGGCCATGTACAGGCCCGAGCCGTAGCCGTTCTCCGCCATCTCGTTGTACGTGAGGACGTACCCCTGGATGTCGTCGGAGTAGATCGAGTTAACCTCCTCCTGCGTGTCGGCTTCCATCGCCGACTCCGCCCACGGCCCCGTCAGGTTCGGGTGTGGCGGCGGCTCGTACATCCCGACGTTTGACTGGATCGAGAACTGGTTCTGCGGGGCAGCAGTGACCCCCTCCGCCTCCCCCTTGTCGTTCCAGAGGTGCATCTCCCAGTCGCTGACCTGCTCGAAGTTCGGCGAGCCGGGGCTGAAGTCACCGGCACCTTCCGCGTAGTAGGCGATCTGCTCGTGGAGTTTCCGGGCTTCGGCATCCATGTTGGTGCCGTCCCAGTACATCGTCCGGTCGTCGTAGGTCTCCCACCAGTCGAACGGGGCTTCGATCCGGTAGTTCTCCAGCCAGGTCATCACTTCGACCTCGCCCAGGTCCGGAATGTCCCACGTGTGGTTGCTGGTGTAGAACCGTGACTGCCCCTCCTGGTAGGGCAGCGTCATCTCGAACATCCAGCCAACGCCGGAGTTGTTGATGGCGCTGTTTGGCGAATAGCGGTTGGCGTTGGACTGTGCCGGGTTCGTCGCCATATAGTGGTTTATCGTCGTCGCCTGCGGGTCACCCGTCGGCGTCGCCGATTCCGTGTCCGTCGGCGTCGACTCGTCCGTCCCGTCACCCGGCGTGTCCGTCGGACCCATTCCGGGTGTTGCCGTCGGCGTCGACCCACCGTCGCCACCGTCGGTATCGGTGTCACCGCCATCCCCGCCACCGCCGGAGTTACATCCTGCCATTCCACCCACACTTGCGGCCAGCACTGTGGCCATGAACTGTCGTCGGCTCGCTGCACGACGTAGTCTCTTGAACCGGTCGCCGTTGTTCTCACGTTGCGGCATACGTCCGCAATGAGTATCCATGATATATAAAATTTTCCATCGGGGTGACAAACCATAGCAATCGTCGGTCGATGCCGCCCCTCACGCCGTCTGTCGGGTTTTCTCGCGAGTCGGCACACCAGGCAGAACGGTGAGTTGTCAGGCCCCGCCGATTTAAGTCCACACTCGGTCGAACTCGTGAGCACCACTGGCTGAGACGATCGTACGATATTCTTCGCACGCGCACGAGGACGCACGTGAGTTGGATAATCACCGGCTGGGACGGCCAGGACTGCTGGCGTCTGGCGAGTGCGCACCGACAGCCGGTTCGGCCCGCCGTCTCCCGCCGGCGACGGACACCATAAAACCTTATTGTCCGGCATATCTCACCTTGTGCCATGGGTGAGTACGTCAACCAGAAGACTCTCGCACTCACGGCGCTCGTGTTACTGAGTGTCGCCGCTATCTCGATGGCGGCGGCGACGGTCGCGAACGTCGAGAGCACGACGGGAGACGGGGATGGACGCCCCACCAATCCGCTTCTCGGCGGGGGCGACCAGAGCCCCGCCGGAAACGACACACAGAGAAACGGGGGTAGCGGGAACCCATTCGGGGAAGGAAACGATACGACCGACCAGCAACTGGAACTGCGGGGCTGTAACGACTTGCTGTCGAGTCTGCCCGGAAGTCTCGGCTACTTCGCCGTCATGGCCGGGCTCATCTTCCTGATCCGCAAGCGAACCTCGCTCGGGTTCTCGCTGCTCGCGGCGTACGCGATCACGCCGATCTTCCTGACCGTCTACTTCCTGCGAACGCAGTGTGGCGGGACCGGGACCGGGATCTCCAACGGGACTATCGGCGAGGGGAACGGCAGCGGACCGATCGAAAACGTCGGGCCCAACATCCCGCCGGTGTTCCTCGTCGGCGGCTTCGCCGTCCTGTTCGTGGGCGTCGCCGCAGTCCTGTACATCTCCTCGGGCTCGCGCGAGTACGTGCCCGAAGAGGAGGACGAAGAAGAGGAACCGGACGTGGCCGACATCGCGGCGGCCGCGGGTGCGGCCGCCGAACGCCTCGAGGCCCGCGACGCGGACGTCGACAACGAAGTCTACCGCGCGTGGTGGGAGATGACCCAGCTCCTCAACGTCTCCTCGCCGGAGACGTACACGCCGGGCCAGTTCGCCGACGCGGCCGTCGAGCTGGGCATCGACAAGGAGCACGTCGACGCGCTGACTACGCTGTTCGAAGAGGTCCGGTACGGACACCAGGATCCCGAATCGCGGGAGGAACGCGCCATCGAGGTGTTCCGCGAGATCGAGAAGTACGGCGAGGAAACCGCCGCCGGGTCGGATACCGCGGATGCCGAACCCGACGGCGCTGACGGAGAGACGGAGGACGACGAATGAACGTCGCAACACTCGTTCGACGACTGCTCGTCGGAGGTGGCGTGATCGCCTTCGCTGTCGCGATCGTGTCCATCGCCGGCGTCGGACCGTCGATCCCGGCCGGTGGCACGGCCATCGCCGTCGTCGGGATCGTGAGCATGCTGATGGGGCTGTTGAGCGCCCGTTCGCGACTCCAGAGCGACCAGATGGAGACGGAGACGCCCGACCCGGAACTCGCACCCCACACGCCCCCGCCCGGTGACGAGGTCGACGAACAGCTCTACGAGATGATCGAACTCCAGCACGGGATGCAGGAGAACCGCGAGCGCATCGAGGAGCGCCTCGAAGCCGCGGCGATCCGGATCATCCGCCAGCGCGACGACTGCTCCCGTGTCGAGGCCCAGGTCAAACTCCAGGAGGGGAACTGGACGGACAACGACGTCGCCACGGCGTTCTTCAAGGATGGCAGCTCCGACAGTGGCGGCGGCGGCATCGAGAACCTCTTCGGAAGCACCAACGAGAGCGCGGAGTTCAAAGACCAGGTCGAGGACGTCGTCGACGAACTCGCGCGACTCGGCAACATGGAGTTCGAGGGGACCGACCGCTCGACCACCGAGAACCGCGGACTGCTCGGCCGTCTCCGCGGCGGTGACTCCGACGACGACAACGCGCCCCAGACCCAGTGGAACGCGGACGCCTCGTCGATCGACACGTTCGACGTCGACGAACCGTTCGTTGACCTGGACACTCACGAGACCAACCGCTGGCTCGGTGTGACGGCGTTCGCACTGCTCGCGCTCGGTCTGGGCGTCTTCGTCAGCCAGCCGGGCCTTGTCCTCGCCGGGAGCATCGCCGTCGGCTACGCCGCCTACGCCCGCGCGACGGCGACCCCGCCGACCGAAGACATCGAAGTCCAGCGGGAGTTCAGCGACGACAACCCGAACCCCGGCGACGAAGTGCAGGTGACCGTCACGGTCACGAACTCCGGGCCGTCGATCCTCCCCGACCTCCGGCTTATCGACGTCGTGCCCGACCCGTTCATCGTCACGCGGGGGTCACCGCGGCTCCACACCACGCTGACCTCCGGGGAGAGCGACACGTTCTCCTACACGGTCGAAGTCGAGCGGGGCAACCACACCTGGCCGCTGCTCTGTCTGGCACGCGACTTCAGCGGGAGCGTCGAGCGCGAGTCGCTGGTCACGCCGGCGGACAACCTCGTCTGCAAGCCGGTGTTGAGCGCCCGGACCGGGATGCCGGTGCGAGCCCAGACGACCCAGTACGCGGGCGACGTCGAGACGTCCGTCGGCGGCTCCGGACTGGAGTTCCACTCCGTCCGCGAGTACCGCGCAGGCGACCCGATGAACCGGATCAACTGGAAGCGCTACGCCCGCACGGGCGAGTTCGCGACGGTCGACTTCCGCCAGGAAAAGGCGGCGAAGATCACGCTCCTGTTCGACACCCGCGAGCGGGCCTACTCCGCGGAGTCGCCCGGCAAACCGCACGCGGTCGACCTCTCCGTTCACGCCGCGACCGACGTCTTCAGTTCGCTGTACGACGCGGGCAACCTCGTCGGCGTGGCGGCGTTCGACACGGTGCCGTGCTGGCTGGCTCCCGGCGCCGGGAGCGCACATCTCGAACGGGCGAGAGAACTGTTCGCCGAACACCCCGCGCTGTCGGCGATCCCGCCGAGCAAATCGAACATCGAAGGAACCTACATCGACCCGATGACCCACGTCAGACGACAGCTCCCGAGTAACTCACAGGTGTTCCTGTTCACGCCGCTGGCCGACG
>Ga0207755_100040_pt1 | contig 141458 bp, 142 predicted proteins | sample A23P2SouthBayCA_FD_187734 | JGI IMG/M metagenome (GOLD analysis project Ga0207755, IMG submission 187734) | Aerobic enrichment media microbial communities from Bioluminiscent Bay, La Parguera, Puerto Rico - A23 P2 (SPAdes) | ecosystem: Environmental > Aquatic > Marine > Unclassified ...
GATGGAGCCGCGGGCCGCTGTCGCCGACTACGACGCCGGTGACGACGAGCTGACGGTCCACATGACCTCCCAGAACCCCCACGTCCACCGCCTGCTGATGTCGGGGGTCATCGACCACCCCGAACACAAACTGCGGATCAACGCGCCCGACGTGGGCGGCGGGTTCGGCTCGAAGATCCACCACTACCCCGACGAGGCGCTCGTCGCGCTGGCCTCGAAAGACCTCGACCGGCCGGTCAAGTGGACCGCCACCCGTACGGAGACGTACCTCACCGACGCGCAGGGGCGGGGCCACGAGACCCACGGCGAGGTCGCCGTCGACGACGACGGCACCATCCAGGGCCTGCGCATCGACACGAAGGCGAACCTCGGGGCCTATCTCTCGACGTTCGCGCCCGCGGTGCCGACGTACCTCTACGGTACGCTCACCTCCGGGCAGTACGCCATCCCGGCGATCCACTGCGAGGTGACAGGCGCCTTCACCAACGTCCCGCCGGTCGACGCCTACCGCGGGGCGGGCCGGCCCGAGGCGTCCTTTATCGTCGAGCGACTGGTCAACCGCGCCGCCGCGGCCGTCGACATGGACCCCGCGGAGTTCCGCCGGCACAACTTCGTCGACGCCGACGACTTCCCGTACGCGACGCCCGTCGCCGTCGAGTACGACTCGGGCGACTACGAGAAGACGCTCGACCGCGCGCTCGAGATGGTCGACTACGAGGCCTTCCGCGAGCGCCAGGAACAGGCCCGCGAGGAGGGGAACTACCTCGGTATCGGCTTCTCCTCGTACATCGAGGCCTGCGGGCTCGCGCCGTCGGAACTCGTCGGCGAGCTCGGGGCCCGCGCGGGCCTGTGGGAGAGCGGTCTCGTTCGCTTCACGCCCACGGGAACCGTGCGGGCGATGTGTGGCACCTCGGGCCACGGCCAGGGCCACGACACCACCTACGCGCAGGTGGTCGCGAACGAACTCGGCATCGACTACGACGACGTCGAAGTGGTGGAGGGCGACACCGACGCCATCCCGCAGGGGATGGGCACCTACGGCTCCCGGAGCGCCGCCGTCGGCGCCTCGGCGCTGGTCAAAAGCGCCGAGAAGGTCGTCGAGAAAGCGGAGACGATCGCCGCCCACCAGCTCGAAGCGGACCCCGAGGACGTCGAGTTCGACGAGGGCGAGTTCCACGTCGCCGGCGCGCCCGACCGCTCGATGGGTATCCAGGACGTGGCGCTCGAAGCCTACCTCGCCCACGACATTCCCGACGATATCGAACCCGGGCTGGAAGCCACGTCATTTTTCGACCCCGACAACTTCGTGTTCCCGTTCGGGACCCACGTCGCGGTCGTCGAGGTCGACCCCAGAACAGGGGAGATCGAGTTCGAGAACTACATCGCGGTCGACGACGTGGGCAACCAGATCAACCCGAAGATCGTCGAGGGACAGATCCACGGCGGCGTCGCCCAGGGCGTCGGCCAGGCGCTGTACGAGGGCGCCGAGTACGACGAGAACGGGCAACTCCTCACTGGATCGATGCAGGACTACGCCGTGCCCAAGACGTTCCACGTTCCGGAGATGGAGACCGACAGCACGACGACCCCGTCGCCGGTGAACCCGCTCGGCGTCAAGGGCGTCGGCGAGGCCGGTACCATCGCCTCGCCCCAGGCCGTCGTCAACGCCGTCGTCGACGCGCTGGAACCGTTCGACGTCGACCACATCGAGATGCCGCTGACCAACGAGCGGGTGTGGAACGCGGCCAACGGCGAGGGAGGTGAGAACTGATGTACCCCGACGAGTTCGAGTACGAGAAGCCCGACTCGGTGGCGGGCGCGGTCGAGTTGCTCGCCGACGACCCCGACGCCGAACTCATCGCCGGCGGACACAGCCTGCTTCCGACGATGAAATCGGGACTCGCGAGTCCCGGCACGCTCGTCGACATCAGCGGCGTCGACGGCCTCGCGGGGATCGACGCGGACGGGGACGCCACGCGCATCGGCGCGATGACGCCGTACGCCGACGTGGCCGACCACGAGGGCCTCTGGACGAACGTCACCGTCGTCGCGGAGGCAACGAGCGAAATCGGCGACCGGCAGGTCCGCAACCGCGGGACCGTCGGCGGCAACATCGCCCACGCGGACCCCGCTTCTGACCTGCCGGCGGCGATGCTCGCGGCCGACGCCACCGTCCACGTCCACGGCCCCGACGGCGAGCGCGAGGTCGCGATCGACGACTTCTTCGAGGGGATGTACGCCACCGCCGCGGGCGAGGACGAGGTCGTCACCGCCGTCGACGTGCCCCACGAGGGCGACGCGACCGGCAGCGCCTACCAGAAGAAACCGAGTCCGTCGTCGGGCTACGCGCTCGTCGGCGCCGCCGTCAGGCTGACCGCCGACGGCGACACCGTGACCGACGCCCGCGTCGCCGCCAACGGCGTGATGGACCACGCCGTCCGTCTGACCGCCGTCGAAGACGCCCTCGAAGGCACGAGCTTCGACGCCGACACCGCCGAGGCGGCGGCCCAGCACGCGGGCGACAGCCTCGACGAGTACATGATCATGGAGGACCAGCAAGCCTCCGCGCGCTTCCGGCTGCAGCTGCTCGGCGCCTACACCCAGGAGGCCATCGAGAGCGCCGCCGGACGCGCCGGGCTCTTGTAGTCCGCCGCGCTACACCCTCACAATGGGCGAGGACACGGAGCCGACCGACGACGCGGAGCCTCGGAGTGGCGGTGACGGGGACAGCGACCAGTTCGCCGACCTGACCGAGACGGACCTCCGGGAGACCTTCGAGCGCGCGGACTACGTCGCCGAGGACGACATCGTGACGACCGTCCTGCTCGCGCTCCGACTGGGAAAGCCGCTCCTGGTGGAGGGCGAACCCGGCGCCGGCAAGACCGAACTCGCGAAGGTGCTCGCGGAGGGACTCGGCGAGGAGCTCGTCCGCCTGCAGTGTTACGAGGGGCTCGCCGCCGAGAACGCCCTCTACGAGTGGAATTACACGAAACAGCTGCTCGCGGTCCAGGCCAGCGAGAGCGGCGTCACCGAGGGATCGGACGCCGCCGGCGACGGCTCCACCGTCGCGGACGAGTCGTCCGTCTTCAGCGAGGAGTTCCTGCTGGAGCGGCCGCTCCTGCGCGCGCTCCGAGCCGGCGGCGACGCGCCGCCCGTACTGTTGATCGACGAGGTCGACCGCGCCGACGAGGAGTTCGAGGCGCTCCTGCTGGAGGTGCTCTCGGACTTCCAGGTGTCGGTGCCGGAACTCGGCACCGTGCGCGCGCCGACGCCGCCGGTCGTCGTCATCACCTCGAACCGGACGCGGGCGCTGAGTGACGCGCTCAAGCGGCGGTGTCTCTACCTCTACGTCGAGCCGCCGACCTTCGAGAAAGAACGCGAGATCGTCCGCCGGAAAGTACCGGAGCTCGACGCGGCCGTCGCGGCCGAACTCTGCGGCGTGACACGGCGCCTCCGCGAGGAACCGCTGCTCAAGCGGCCGGGCGTCGCCGAGACGCTGGATCTGGCCCGGGGGGTCGCGGCGCTCGGCGCGGACCGCGACGGCGGCCTCTCGCGGTCGGAGTTACGGACGCTCCTCGGGACCGTCCTCAAAGAGGCCGAGGACGTCGAGCGGGTGAGCGACGACCTGCTCGACGACCTCGTCGCGGCCGCCAGCGAGGCCCGCGAAGCCGTCGCCGAGAGCGACGGCGGCGAACCCACCGGCCGGACAGAGGGTGATGCGGATGACCCCACCTGAGGACGGTGGGCGGCCCGGAGCGGAACCGCCCGACCCCGACGACTTCGTCGCGACGCGCGACGAGACGCTGGACGCCGTCGTCGGTTTCGCCCGCTCGCTTCGCTCGGCGGGCATCCAGGTGCCCGTGAACGCGGCCGTCGAGGCGACGCGGGCGCTCTCGGTGGTCGGCCGCACCGACAAATCGGCCGTGCGGGCCGCGATGCGCGCGACGCTGCTCTCCCGGCGCGAGGACGTCGAGACGTTCGAGGACCTGTTCGAGCGGTTCTGGCGCGAACTCCGCGCCGCGGGCCGGGAGCCGCCGGCCGTGCTCGACGACCTGGCCGACGCGGCGGACCCGCCCGGCGCGGGACTGCCAGCGGGCGCGGACGCCGCGGAGGCGGCAGCGGACGAAGCGGACGCCGAGGGCGACAGTGACCGGACCGACGCCGAGGAGCGCGGGTCATCCCGACCCGCTGGATTCGCGAGCGCGACCGACGAGGGAGCGACCGGCGAGGGCACGACGGTCGAGCGGGCGCGCTACAGCCCCGCGGGCGGCTCCGAGACCGTCTCGCGCTCGGTCACTTTCGACCGCTACGACCTCGCCGGCCCGGTCGCGCGACTGACGGACGCGCTCGGGACCTTGCCGGGACGGCGCCGCGAGCGGGCCGGGAACGGCCGGTTCGTCGATGCGCGGCGGGCGCTGCGCTCCAGTTTCCAGACCGGCGGCGTCGTCCCCTCCCTGCCGGAGTCTGATCGAGCCGAAACCGACGTGCGCGGGGTCGTCCTCGTCGACGTGAGCCAGTCCGTCCTCGACAGCGTCGACCGGGAGTTCCTGCTGGAGTGGCTCCGCCTGCTCGTCGAATCCTGGCGCTCGACGCGCGTCTTCTTCTTCGACACCGACGTCCGCGAGGTGACCGACGCTTTCGACGGGCGCACAGTGGAAGACGTGACCGACGCGCTCGCCGATGCAGAGGCGAGCTGGGGCGGCGGCACGCGGATCGGTCACGCGCTCGCGACGCTCCGGCGGGAGGCCCCGGAGGCCGTCGACCGCCGGACGGTCGTCACCGTCGTCAGCGATGGGCTGGAGCGGGGCGACGTGGACGACCTGGAGACGAGTGCCGCGTGGATCGGCCGGCGCGCCCGCCTCTTTCTCTGGCTCAATCCGCTCGCGACGAGTCCGGTCTACGAGCCGACCGCCCGTGGGATGGCCGCGGCGCTCCCGGCCGTCGACGGGCTGTTCGCCTTCGCCGGCCCCGCGGACGTGACCGAACTCGCGCGGCAACTGGCGCGCAATGACCGCACGCGGTTGGGCTATCGATACGACCCGCGGCGGACCGGTGCCGACGAACCGTTTTCGACCGACTCGACAGCTACGACACAGACATGACCGGACACCGATCCCCGACCGACGACGAGTGGAGCGTCCCCGAAACCGCCGTGATGGGTAGCATCAGCGAGGCGCTCGCCGAGGGCCGCCCGGCCGTCGTCGCGACGATCACCGCCGTCGAGGGCAGCGCCTACCGCCGCCCCGGCGCGAAGATGCTCGTGGACGACGAGTCCGGGATGGGCAGCATCACCGCCGGCTGTCTCGAAGACGAGGTGGTCCGCATGGCCCAGAAGGTTCTCGAGACGGGCCGGCCCCGCGTCGAGCGGTTCGACCTCACCGACGACGAGGAGTGGGGGCTCGGCCTCGGGTGCAACGGCGTCATCGACCTGCTCCTCGAACCGCTGGACGACCGCTTCGCCGCGCTGCTGGACCGCTACGCCGCCGGAGAGGACGGTCTCGCGCTCGCCGTCACGGACTCCGGTGGGAGCGACCTGATAGTCGGCGACCGCGTCTACGCGCCCGACGGCGACCTCTCCGCGATTCGCGGCGGCACCCTTCCGGCCTGGCTCATAGACGATATCGGCGACAAAGCCCGCGAGATGTACGAGCGCGGGCGCTCCGAGACGGTCACGGTGGACGCGCCCGGCGACAGCGGGTCGAATAGCGACGCCGTCCGCGTATTCGTCGATTCGGTCCTGGCGCCTCCGGATCTGTACGTCTTCGGGAGCGGCAACGACGCCAGACCGGTGAGCGAACTCGCCGCGAAGGCGGACTTCCGGGTGACGGTCGTCGCCTTCCGCGGCGGTCGCGCCGAGTCCGAGAGCTTCCCGCACGCCGACCGCGTCGTCTCCGCGTCGGCGCCGCGCGTCGCGGAGGAACTCGACTTCGACGAGGATTCCTACGCTGTCGTCATGAGCCACAACTTCGTCGACGACCGGATGGCCGCCGAGTCGCTGCTGGAGACGCCCGTCGAGTACATCGGGCTGATGGGACCGGAATCCAGGTTCGAGCGCCTGCGCGGCGAACTGGAGGAGGCGCGCGGGCTGAGCGACGCGGACCTGGACCGGCTCTACGCACCGATCGGGATCGACCTCGGTGGGGGTGCGCCCTACCAGATCGCGATGAGTATCGTCGGCGAGGCGCTCGCGGTCCACAACGGCCGGGAACCGACCCATCTCCGCGAGCGCAAGTCACCCATCCACGGGCGCGTCGACGCGGAGTAGTCGGGTTTGTCTTGTGCGAGGGATCCCCAGGGTGGGGCTCTACACCGTCGAAATCAGTGTGAAAGCCTCCGCTCGACCGACCGTGACAGCAACCTAGAGCGTCATTAAGCAGTTGGCATATCCGTTCTGTGAATCGCTCGGTACAGGGAAGTCATGTGCCGTTATGAGCGGCAACGTATCTGATACCCGTCAGAAAGCCGGTGAAACATGCAGAGGATGAATTCAACGGACCGATTCGGTGTCTGTTGTCACTCTCTGGTCGTCGAATTCGGAGAGTACGACTCCCATCCCGGTTACCGTCTCACCGATGCGTCACACGCAATTTCACAGTGGACCGATGTCGCTCGAAACAGTCCCAGTGTCTATTAAATTCCTTTAGGAATATGTGATATTTATTCTATTTATTGGAAAATTTTTCCCATCTACGCATTAAGAACCCTCACTGATCCGATATGGGGTACAAACTACTTCGAGTTGGCCAGGGGAATAGAGCACGTGAGGGGTGGGGTTCACACACACTACAAGTATGACAGACCGCACGCAACGACGATGGTGGCCCTCACGCTCAATGCAGCGAGCAGTCCACCTCGTACTCGCAACGACCCTGGGGGTGTTTCTCTATTCACCGCTCAGATCGGCCCAAGGCAGTGATCTGGTCCTCCAGGTGATTGTGTTTCCGATGTTGACACTCTCAGGGCTGTTTATGTGGAAAGGACACGTCACCCGGACTCGACTGCGCCAGGTAGACCTGACTGGTGACACGTTCCCACAAAAACTGTTCTTCCTCGTCGTCCTCTCGTTCGTGTTCGGTGCCGGTCACCACATCGATCACGTCATTCGTGGCAATCACGTCGGGTGGCCGGTCATACCAGATATCAATACTTTTACATTCAGTCTGCTGGTGTATCCGTTCTTGGGTCTCGGATTGTACCTCGGCTGGCGAGAGCGTGCCGGCGTCCGATACTGGACGGTGTTCTTCCTCGCCACGTCCGTATTAGTCGTCCAGCAACACTTCGGTCCGTATCCGAACGAACCGCCATCCCATGTCATCGGGCCCTACGAGAGCCGTCTCCTGGGGTTGATCGCATTCGGTTGGTTAGTTGTGTTCACCCTCTTCATTGTCGCGGCACTACTGTACAGCGCGGTGGTGTGGTACAGACGGCGTGGCAGCCACAGTGAGCGCACTTTGGCAGATTCGGAGGGGTCGTAGATGAGCGGAGATATCACCTCTGAACGCGTGACTGCAGATATTGAGGGCGAGTTCGTGGTGTTCCGTATCGGGATGCGAATCAACAGACTCTGGAAAGTTCACAAGTGGGCCCCAGTTTTTGTGGCGATGCCACGAATGTTGCGGGAGCTCAAAGCGGACGCCGACAGCGGGTTGCTGGGTTACGAGCGAAACCTCGGCATCCGCAACCAGAGTCTGTTTATGTACTGGCGCTCGTTCAAGGACCTACACGAATACGCACGCGATCCGGATCAAGAACACTTGCCAGCCTGGCAGGAGTACAATCAGGAAGTCGGAAGCGACGGAGATGTCGGGATCTGGCACGAGACGTTCCTCGTCCGGGAGGGGGAGTACGAGGCCGTCTATAACAATATGCCTCCGTATGGCCTCGGGAAGATTTCGGAGCGGGTGCCTGCGTCCGGACAGGACGAGACCGCAGCCGGGCGTCTCGGTCGGACTGATGGTGATTCTATGCCCGAAACCGTGGATGGATCGGCAAATGAGAGTACCTGAGCTTTGCTCCTGAGGGTGCCATCTCGTAGTGAGACGCTGTATTCGCGCGTTCCATCTTGCATACCATTTCAAATATAGTTCTTATATGGTGTTTTCTCCGTCGGTCCGTTCGCACGCATACTGTGCGGGGGATTCATTCCCCACGGTTCTGAAATCAATCCCCTTGCAAACAGTCATATGATACCCTCAGGACAGCAACCGCGAACAGCGTGAAAGCCCCGACGCGTTCGACCGTCCGGGTCTCGCTGCGCGCCTCGTCGCTCGTTGCACTCGCTCCTGCGGTGCTTGCGTCGTCCGGGACGGATCGAACGCGTCGCCCCTTTCATTCCCACCCGCTTTGGCTGGTCAAACTCTCTAAATGGGCGGGAATGAAAGGGGCCGTCCGCTCCGGGGAGACGGACGCAGTGAGCACCGCAGTGAGTAGAACGAGCGAGGAGCGCAGAAGCCCCTCGACCGGAGCGGACGGTGGCTTTCACGCTGTATTCGACAGCGTTCACTCGGTCGAGGGCTAAAGATCCGACGCCGACACTCGATTCTCCCGCTCGCCGGTGCGTGTCGCAGGGGTCTTTGCCCCCGCTGTCGAATCCGGGGGTATGCAGGTCACCGACCGGTACGCGACGACGGAGGGGCGCGAGCGCGTGACCGTCGTCCCCGAGAGCCTGGACGACCTCTGGCACCTCACCTACGTCGTCGAACCGGGCGACCTCGTCGGCGGCGACACCACCCGCCGGATCCAGCGCAACGACGACGACCTCCGTGACTCCGGCGGCGAGCGCGAGCACATGTGGGTCGAGATCGAGGTCGAAGAGGTCGAGTTCGCCAAGTTCGCCAACAGGCTCCGTGTCGCGGGCGTCATCTCCGACTGCTCGCGCGAGGACCAGCTCGGCTTCCATCACACCCTCAACGTCGAGGAACGCACCGAGATCGAGATCGAGAAAATCTGGAAACCGGACCAGAACGACCGTCTCGACGAGGCCGTCGAGGCCACCGAGAACCCCGACGTCGCCGTCGCGACGGTCGAGGAAGGGCAGGCGTACATCCACACCGTCGCCCAGTACGGCACCGAGGAGCGCGCGAGCATCTCGGGTTCGTCGGGCAAAGACGAGGACGCCCGCCCGCGCTCGGAACTGTTCGGCGAACTCGCCGCGGCGCTCGCGCGGATGGACGTCGAGGCGGTCGTCCTCGCCGGCCCGGGCTTTACCAAGCGCGAAGCGCTCAACTTCATCGAGGACGAGTACCCGGACCTCGCGGCGAAGATCACGACCGTCGACACCGCCGGCGTCGGCGACCGCGGCGTCCACGAGGTGCTCAAACGCGGCGCGGTCGACGAGATCCAGACGGAGACCCGCATCGCGCGCGAGGCCGAACTGATAGACGAACTGATGGAGCGACTGGCCACGGGCGCGGAGGTTGCCTACGGACCCGACGGCGTCGCCGAAGCGGCCGACTACGGCGCCATCGAGACGCTGCTCGTCCTCGACGAGCGACTGCGCGCCGAACGGGGCGCGGAGGGCGAGTGGGACATCGACGTCGACCGGATCATCGAGACGACCGAGCAGAAAGGCGGCGAGGTGACCGTCTTCTCGGGCGAGTTCGACCCCGGGCAACAGCTCCGGAACCTCGGCGGCATCGCCGCGCTCCTGCGGTATCGCATCGACTGACGGCTCGACGCATCGACCGGCCGCTCGTCACTGTGGCGGTCGCTACACAGTCTTCGCGCTCTGTCTTTCAGGATCGATAACGGCGGGGAAACCGTTTTTATGCGATACGCCCGAGTGGTGGTAATCAACCATCGGGGGTACGGGATGAGTTTCGAGGAACGACAGGATTTCGCACGGCAGGTGGCCGACCTCAACAAGTACGGGCAGGCGCTGAATCAGTGCGCCTCGGCCGACGAGGTCGTGTCGCTGACGCTGGAGGCCATCACCCTCCTGTTCGATTTCACCGACGTGACGGTCGTCGAGGTCCGCGGCGGGGACTGCCGGGTCGTCGGGAGCACGAACCCGGCGCTCTCGGACGGCGACCAGCCGACACGACTGGCCGAACGGGCGGCGGAGTCGGGTGAGACGCTCACCGAGACGGGCGACTCCGCGCGTATCGACGGCGACTCGGCCGTCACGTCGGCCGTCGCGGTGCCGGCGGTCATCGTCGACGAACCCATCGCCGTCATCGTCGTGCGCTCGACCAGCGTCGACGAGTTCGACGAGGAGTACGTCCGGCCGATGGAGATTCTTGCCTCCCACGCCGCGACGGCGATCAGCAACATCCGGTCGCGCGAGCGCCTCGAACGCGCCAGACAGAACCTCGAGACTCAAAAGGAGATGGTCGAGATGTACGACCGCCTCCTGCGTCACGACATCGGCAACGACCTGCAGATCATCGCCGGCTTCGCCGACGCCGTCGACCAGCAGGTCGACGAGGACCCCCAGGCCGAGTACGTCGGCAAGATATCGCGGGCCGCCCGCAACTCGGCCGACCTCATCCAGCGGGTCGGCGACCTCGTCTCCACGCTCGAATCCCAGCGCGAACCCGAAGCGCGGGACCTCGCGCCGCTGCTCGCCGACACCGTCGGCGACGTCGCCAACCAGTACGAGTCGCTCTCCGTCGAGTTCGACCGAGAGGAGTTCGAGTACCGCGTCTTCGCCGGCGACCTCCTCGACTCTGTGTTCACGAACCTCCTCTCGAACGCCGCCGTCCACAACGACGGCGAGGTGACCGTCGAGTGGTACGCCGAGGAACCCACGTCCGACACCGTCGTCGTCGGGATGGCAGACGACGGGAGCGGCATCCCCCCGGAGATCCGCGACGAACTCTTCGAGATGGGCGCGAAAGGCCCCGACAGCGACGGCACCGGCTTCGGTCTCGGGTTCGTCCGTGCGCTCACCGAGTCCTACGGCGGCACCGTCGAAGTCCGCGAGAGCGCCGGTGGCGGCGCCGACTTCCGCGTCACGCTCGAACGCGCCTGACCCACCGCGAGTACGCACCGGTCTCCCGCTCGTTAGGGCGGAGATTTATTCCGGACCGCTTCGATTGGTGAGACGAACTCACATGGATGCCGTCGACGGCGACTGGGACCGTGAGCGAGCCGAGGCCTTCCTCGAGACGCAGGCGATCCCCGTCAGGGTCGCCTGCCACACGCCGAAGGGCGGTCTCTGGATGCTCTCGCTGTGGTATCGCTACCGCGACGGACTCCTGGAGTGTGCGACCGGCGCCGACGCGAAGGTGGTCCGCTATCTGCGCGAGAACCCGGCGGTCGCCTGGGAGATATCGACCAACGACCCGCCGTATCGGGGCGTCCGCGGGACCGGCACGGCGTCGCTCGCGCCCGACGAGGACAAGGCGGTCCTCGAATCGCTGCTCGAACGCTACCTCGGCGGCACCGAGTCGCCGCTCGCAAAGCGGTTGCTCTCGCCCGAGCGGGAGGAACTGGCCATCGCGATCGACGTCGAGCGTGCCTACACCTGGGATTTCTCCAGTCGGATGTCGACACCCGACTCGTGATTCGGCCGCTGGGCGCGCTGCCCCTGGCTCACTCGATATCGAGCGAGAGGCCATCGCGAGCGAAACGCACGTCGCCGTCGTAGCGCTCACCGAGCGACTCGAGCATCGCCTCGTGTTCGCCGTCGGTGTGCGGGTAGAGATGGGTCAGGTAGACGCGGCCGACGTCGGCGTCGGCGTTCGACAGGACGCGCCCGAGCGACGACGGCGTCGGGTGGTTGGAGACGTCGACGCCGTCGGGAAACGAGCAGTCGTGGGCGAGCACCGCGGCACCGTCGGCGAACTCGATCAGTTCCGCGAAGGCTTCGGAGTCGCCGCTGAAGACGAACGCCGGGGAGTCAGCGTCCGCCTCGCTCTCCGCGGATCCGGGCTCGTCGAAGCGGTAGGCCAGACAGTACATCGAGTGGCGCGTCTCCATCGCCGCCACCGGAAATCCCGCCAGTTCGAACCGGCCGGGCTCGACCTCACGGATTGTCAGGTCCAGTCTGTCCTGCAGGTAGTCGTGAACCTCGAAGAGGTCGGCGACGAGTTCGCGGGTGCCGGGCGGACCAGCGATCGTGAGATCCGTCTCGCCCGCGAGCCAGCGGGCCTTGCACAGCGCCATGAGGTCGGAGACGTGGTCGAGGTGGTGGTGCGTGAGGAGGACGGCGTCGATGCCCTCGTAGCCGACGTCGGTGCGCTGGAGACCGTGGAGGGCGCCGCTGCCGCAGTCGACCAGGAGGCTGTGCTCATCGGATTCGACGAGGAGCCCGGTCTGAAACCGCTCGCCGGTGGGCATCGTGCTGCCGGTGCCGAGGAAAGTGACGCGCATATCGACCCGTCGAGGGCCGGGGGAATCGGTGTTGCGGTGACGGCCACAGCGTCGCCGGGGAGACAGAGTCGTCCGTCGAGTCCAGTTATCCCTGGGAGAACTGCACCACTCGCCACCCGTTCTCGCCCTTTCGCAGGGTGAGTCTGAGCGTCGACGTCTCCTCGGAGCCACTGGCGGAGGCGACGACTTGGACCGTCGCGAACTCCATTTCGCCTTGCGTCTCCTCGGACAGCACTTCTGAAGACTCGATCGAGACGTCGGCCGCTTCGTACGAACTCACCATTAACTGGCCGGGGGTACTCGCACCCTGCGCTGTGAGCTCCTGGAGTTTCTCGCGGTCACCGTCGTCGAGTGCCTTCACGTAGTCCCTGGCGACGCCCTCCGCACCACCCGGACCGCCGCCCGCGAGGAACTGTGTGTAGCCCAGATATCCCAGCCCCAGGACTGCCACGCCGCCGCCGGCGGCTGCGAGAACTTCGCGGCGCTCGTACCCCGCTATCTTGTTGGACTGCCGACCGCCCGGCGGTCCGCGAGCGGGCTGACCCTGCTGGTAGCCCTGGCCCTGCTGATAGCCCCCTCCCTGCTGTTGCCCCTGCTGATACCCCTGCCCCTGTTGCTGGCCCTGGTAGCCCTGGCCCTGCTGGGGCTGGTTCTGATAGCCGCCGCCCTGAGGCTGTCCCTGACTGCCCTGTGGTTGACCCTGGCCGCCCTGTGGTTGACCCTGGCCGCCCTGGGGCTGTCCATGCCCCTGTGGCTGTCCATGGCCGCCCTGGGGCTGTTGTTGGTTCCCCTGACCACCCTGCTGGCGTCCCTGTCGCGGCTGACCCTGGCCGCCCTGTGGCTGGTTCTGACGTGGCTGTCCCTGCCCACCTCGCTGTCCGCGACCACCCTGGGGCTGGCCCTGACCGCCCTGCTGACGTCCCTGTCGCGGCTGACCCTGACCACTCTGGGGCTGGCCCTGACCGCCCTGGGGCTGGCTCTGGTCACCACCTGTCTGGCCTTGCTGGCCCTGATAGCCTCCGTCGTCCTGGTGACTCTGTTGGGTCTGGTCGCTTCGTGTTCCCGATTCTCCTTGCCCCTGGATCGAGACGCCGCAGCTCGGGCACGCGGCGGCCCTGCTATCGACCTCAGCACCGCAGTTCGGACAGTTTGCCATACTGCATCGATCTGTGTAATAACCTCTAATAAAACTCCTGAATAGTTTTGTACGAGTTGATACGTTTCCCGAGACCATCCGACTCGAACCGTCCAACCCGAAGTAGCTAGACCCGAGTCACACCACCCCATAGGGGTTCGCGATTCGCTGCGGGAACCGGCCCGGTCCTGTCGCCTGCTCGCACACGACGATCCTGTCGTCCGGCCGGGCACAAGATTCATACGAGCGCCATCGGAACGTCCTGACAGGATGACACACCGATCGCGGCTGGCCGAAGCGCGGTCGCTCGGACTCGGCGCCGGCGTCGTCGTCGCGTTCATCGGCGTTCTCGAAGCGACGCGACGACTGGACGTGGGTCCTGGCGTGGTGAGCGAACGGCCGTTCGTGGTCGCCCTCGGCGCAGTAGCACTGGTCGCGTTCGCGGTGACCTGGCTCGTGACCGAGTCGGCGTTCGAATCCTGAGACCGCGCCGCCACAGCTATAGAAAAACAGTCGTTCGAACGCACGCCCACCGGCTCCCCGCTGATCGAGGCCCTCGGAGCCACGGCACTCGTCGCCGTCGTCGTGTTACTCGTCTGGACGCTGGGGCTGGAAGAGTAGCCGGGACCGCGGGCGAAACCGGGGTGGTCGGAACCCACTTGACGCGGCGGCCCCAACCGACGGGCGGGAAGGCCGTCAATGGGAGCACGCGAGTTACTCGCGGAGCGCGAGGTGGGGTTCGACCCCGCGTCGGCGACGATCGACGACGCCGAGGTGCTGGACCTGCTCGCCCCCGTCGTCCGCGAGTGGTGGGTCGACGAGTTCGGCGCGTTCGTCCCCGAGAACGACGGTTTCTTCACACCGCCACAGAAGGAGGCCATCCCGCTCATCCACGAGGGGGAAAACGCCCTCATCGCCGCGCCGACCGGGTCGGGCAAGACGCTCGCCTCCTTCACCGGGATCATCAACGAACTCTTCGAGCGCGACCGGACCGAGGGGCTCGATAACTCGGTGTACTGTCTGTACGTCTCGCCGCTGAAATCGCTGGCCAACGACATCCACCGCAACCTGGAGGTGCCCCTCGACGGGATCACGGAGCGACTGGCCGACCGCGACGAGGACGTCTCGCTCCGCCACGCCATCCGCCACGGCGACACCAGCGACGCCGACCGCCAGGCCATGCTCGACGAAACGCCCCACATCCTCAACACGACCCCCGAAACGCTCGCTATCCTGCTCAACTCGCCGAAGTTCCGAGAGAAGCTTCGTACCGTGGAGTACGTCGTCGTCGACGAGATCCACAGCCTCGCCGAGAACAAGCGCGGCACGCACCTGTCGGTGTCACTGGAACGCCTCGAAGCGCTCGCTGACGGCTCGCCGACGCGGATCGGCTGTTCGGCGACGGTCGAACCGCTCGACGCCATGGCGGAGTTCCTCGTCGGGCAGTCCGAACCGGGCGGCTCCGCGCGAGACTACGAAATCGTCGACGCGCGCTTCGCCCGCGAGTTCGACATGGAACTGGTCTGCCCGACCGACGACCTGGTGAACACGCCCCGGAACACCGTCAACGACCGCTTCTACCGCGATCTCCACGACCTCGTCTCGGAACACACCAACACACTCGTGTTCACGAACACCCGCTCGGGCGCCGAGCGCGTCCTCCACAACCTCCGCGAGCGCTACGACGACTACGACGAGGGCAACTCCGGCTGTCACCACGGGAGCCTCTCGAAAGAGCGTCGCCAGGAGATCGAGGGTCGGCTCAAGGAGGGTGACCTCGACGTGGTGACGACGTCGACGAGTCTCGAACTCGGCATCGACATGCCGTACATCGATCTGGTGGTGCAGGTCGGATCGCCCAAATCCGTCGCCGCGTTGCTCCAGCGCGTGGGTCGCGCCGGCCACCAGCTCGGCCAGACCGTCACGGGCCGCGTGTTCGCGCTGGATCGGGACGAACTCGTCGAGTGCGCGGTGATGCTCAAGAAGGCCGAGGAGGGGTTCGTCGACCGCGTGTTCGTCCCCGAGCGCGCCCAGGACGTGGCCGCTCAGCACGTCTACGGGATGGCCATCGCCGAGATCCGCCCCGAACGCGAGATCCGCGGTATCCTCGAACGGGCCTCTCCGTATCGCAACTACACCGACGAGGAGTGGGACTCGCTCCTGCGCTACCTGACCGCCGACTACGACGGCCTCAAAGAGAAGAACGTCTACGCGAAGGTGTGGCGCGACGCAAACGACCCGCCCGAGGGCGAGTACCACTACGAGGAGTATCCCGTCGGCGAGGTGTTGATGGGCAAGCGCGGCCGCCTCGCACGGGTCATCTACATGACCAACATCGGGACGATCCCCGATTCGTTCACCTGCGAGGTATTCACCCGCGGGGGCGACGAGTGGGTCGGCCAACTCGACGAGCAGTACCTCGACACGCTGGAGTCGGGCGACGTGTTCGTCCTCGGTGGCGACCGCTTCGAGTACCGGTACCGCCGCGGGTCGAAGGTGTACGTCGACCCCACCTCGGCGCGCCCGACCGTCCCCTCGTGGTACTCCGAGCGACTCCCGCTCTCCTACGACCTGGGCCGTGAGATTCTCGCCTTCCAGCGTGACCTCCTCGATCGTTTCGACGACCGGGGCGTCCCGGGCGTGCGCAACTGGCTCCGGGAGTTCCCCCTCGACGAGAACGCCGTCCGCGCGGTGGCGCGGATGTTCGACGAGCAGGTCCGCTACGCCGGCCCGGAGAGCGTCAGCACCGACGAGCGCCTCGTCGTCGAGGAGGAACTCGACCGCAACGAGTACGAGCGGCGCTACTACGTCCACTCGAACTACGGCCGGCGGTTCAACGACGGTTTTTCGAGGTTGCTCGCCTACCGGATCGCCCAGGCGGCCAACGCCAACGTCCAGGTCGCCGTCGCCGACCACGGGTTCACGCTCTCGATGCCGCTCAACAGGAAAGTCGACGTCGAGGGCGTCATCGCCGACCTCGAACCCGCGGACGTGCGCCCGGACCTCCGGGCGAGCCTCGACGGGACCGACCTGCTCCAGCGCTACTTCCGGATCAACGCCACTCGCGCGCTGATGATACTCAAACGCTACAAGGGCTACGAGAAGTCGGCCAGCGAACAGCAGGTCAGCTCCGAGATGTTGCTCGGGTTCGCCGAGGACCTGGAGGACTTCGCCGTCATCGAGGAGACCTATCGTGAAATCCTGGAGGACAAACTCGCCGTCGACGCAATCGAGCGCGTCGTCGCCGCTATCGGCGCCGACGAGATTTCCCTCTCTCACCACCGCGTCGACTCGCCGACGCCGCGCGCGTTCGGACTCGCCACGCTCATGGCCTCCGATGTCGTCCTCGCGGAGGACGAGAGCGCCGCCCTCCAGGAGTTCCACGAGCGCGTGCTCGCCGAGATCGATGGGGAGTACGCCGACGGCGGTCGCGGCGCCGAAGCGGGGCGGAACTGACGACTCGGCGGCGGCCTCGTTTCGCCTCGCTCCGCCGCGCTGTCGCTACATCGACGGCGGCCCGACGCGCACCTCGATCACGTCGCTCACGTCCGGGTAGTCGTAGCCGTCCATGACCTCCGCGACGGGTCGGACCGTCCCCATCTCGCTCGGGCCGGTGTCGGGGCCGGACTGGCGGGGCGCCTGATTCTCGCCGACACCGGGCTCCTCGTTTTCCTCGGTGCCGGCGTCCCAGAGACGGATCCGGTCGGTCACGTCGCCGGAGACGGTTTCGCCGTCCTCGAAGAGCGCGACCCCCTCGGGGTCCGGCGCGTAGAACAGGTCGTTCGACTGGACGAACATCGTGACGAGCGACAGGCGGTGGGCGTGGCCGGCGGTGACCTCGAACGTGTAGCTCCCGCCAGGGCCGATCGGACCGGGGCCGTCCGCGCCGTCGGCCGTCGCGGCGGCGCCCGCCGCGTGGACGCCGGTCGCGCCCTCGAGTTCGCCGGCGAGACCGCCCGGCATGCCGTCCTCGGCGAGCGCTCCCAGTCCGTCACTGGCCGCCTCACCGGTGGTGAATGCGGCTGCCTCGTCAGTGTGGACGGCGAACGCGACCGGCGAGAGCGGGACCGCGTGGTCGCTGCCCATCGACGTGGTGAGCGTCCCCACCTCGGAGACGTTCGTCACCGTCACCTCGAAGGTGGTCAGTTCGCCCATGCCGTCGCCGGTGTCGGTCGTTCCTCCCATCCCACCGCCGGCGTCAGTCATCCCGCCCATCCCATCGTCGGCGTCAGTCATCCCGCCCATCCCATCGTCGGTGTCGGTCATGCCGCCGTCGTCCATGGTATCGTCGGTGTCAGTGCCGTCACCGCCACCGCCGCTGTCGAGACAGCCGGCGATGCCGGCCAGAGCGACGGTCGCGATGGTACCACGCAGGAAGTCACGGCGAGTCGTATCGTCTGTCATCGTTCCGTCCGTCCCCGCGCCCGGAACCCCGATAAGGAATTTTCAAACTCCGCTCAGCGTTCCGCTCGACTCCGTTCGGAGGGTGTTCGGGGTTTCCACAAACTCCGTTCAAAATTCGCCGCGCATCGACTCCGCCCCGCTGGTCGCGCGGTCGATTTCGTCGCGCGGTCGGGTTCGTCGCGCGGTCAGGACCCGTCGACGATGAGCGTGTCGAGCGCGTCGGGGACGACGAGCACGTCGCTGCCCGGCTCGACCGCGTCGGAGACCGTCTCGTGGGCGTGCATCAGGCACTTTTCGACGACCTCGGGATGGGCGCTGTCGGTGACGTAGACGTCGTGGTCCCGGAGCGCTCGCGCGACGACGAACGCGCGCTGGGCCCCCGCACCGTACCCCTGGCGCATCTCCTCGTAGAGCGATTCGGCGCTCTCGGCGCCGGCGAGCCAGTCGAAAAAGCGCTGTTCCCCGGTGCCCTCGCCGGCACCTTCGGGGAGTGCCGCGGGCAGGACGACCTGGCCACCCTCTCGGAGTGGGTTGTGCGCACCGAGTATCACGTAGGTGGCGGCGCGGGTCGTCTGGTAGAGGTTGGCGTCTTTCGGCGCGCCGACGCCGGCGATCACGGCGTCGTACTCGCCCGTTATGGGGGTCGCGAGCGCGTCGCGAGCGGTCGCGGCGAGGTCGCTCACGACGGCGCGGTGGTCGCCCGCGCTCGCGCCGTAGATGCCCTCCGGCCCGTGGGTGACGTTCACCGCGAAGTCGACGTCCGCGAGGTCGCCGGCCTCGTCGAGGAACTCCCGGAACGGGTTGTCCTCGATGCGTCCCAGGCGGACCCCTTCCCGCGAGAGCATCTCGGGGCCGTGCGTGTAGCCGATCTGCGACTCGCTGCCGGCGCCGATCACGACAGTCTTCGCGCCGCCGGAGAAGCCGGCGTACTGGTGGGGTTCGACCATCCCCGTCGAGACGACCCTGTCGGCCGCGGCGACGGTGTCGTTGATCTCGATGGGGACCCGCTGGCCGCCCGACTCGACCGCTCCGACTTCGACGACCGCTTCGGGGTCGTGATTTTCGGCGAGGTCGGCGTCGTCACCGAGGGCACGTTCGATCTCCGCGTCGTCCATCGGGCGGTGGAGGCCGAGGCCGATGACGACCGACACCTGCTCGCGGGCGACGCCGCCCGATTCGAGTTCCGAGAGGAGGACGTCGAGCAAGGCGTCGTCGGGCGTGGCGCGGGTCACGTCGGTCACGACGACGGCGACGGTGTCGTCGGGGTCGACGCGGCGGGCGAGACGCGGCCCGTGCGGGTCTGCGACCGCCGCTTCTGCCGCGGCGCGCGGGTCCACGGTGTCGCCGCCGGGCGGCCGCGCGACCGTCACGTCGCAGTCGGGGAGCGAGACGGAAATCGTCTCTTCGCCGAGCGGGAGTTCGACTGGCACACGCTGTATCGGGGCCCCCGAATCGAGAAAGTATCGGTCGTGCGCTGGCCGCGCGTTCGGATCGAGCGGGCGGGCTCAGTCGGCGATCCAGTGGGTGCGGGGCGCTGGCGGTCAGTCGGCGGCCCGAGGATCCGCCAGCGCGTCGGCGCGGCCCGCCAGTGCCGGAAGCGCGACGATGCCGAAGGCGAGCGCGAAGTTCGCGACCCCGGCGAGGAGGAGCAGCGACTCGACCGTCTCGGCGATCGCGACCGCGGCCCCGACGAAGACCAGGCCGCCGACGCTGAGGAGCGCCCGCTCGGCTCGCGTCCGGATCCGGCCGCCGTCGAAGACGCCGGCCGACCGACCGACGGTGCCCGCGAGCGCGCCGAGACTGCCGCCGAGCGCGAGCGTGGCGTCGGCGTTCCCACCGGTCACGACGACCGCGGGCACCGAGAGCGCGACGGCGAGTGCGAAGACCGCAGTCGCCCCGCGCTCGAGCGCGACGACGAGCACGCCCAGCGCGACGAGTCCGACGGCGAAGCCCGCCAGAATATCGCCGAGGTAGTGGACGCCGAGGACGACCCGCGAGAGACCGACCGCGAGGACGAGCGCGCCGACGCCGAGAACCGCACGCGGGTCGCGGTAGCGGTCGGCGACGACGAGCACGCCGCCGTAGACGACCGTCGCGGAGATGGCGTGGCCGCTGGGGAAGCCGACGGGACTCGGGTCGACGGGGTAGCGCTGGACCGCGACCGGCGGGCGCGGCAGGTGAAACCAGTACTTCAACAGGAGGGTCGCGGCGAGCGCGAGGAAGGCGGTGCTGACCAGGGCGAGGAGTTTTTCGCGGTGGGCCTCGAGGTTCCAGTACGCCAGCGAGAGCCCCACCATGAGGAACTTCGCACTCCCGAGCATCGTGACGGCCCAGACGACCGGGACCAGTTCGTCGGGGACCGCCGCTCTGAACGGTTCGCTCGCCGCGGCCAGCCTGAACACGTCCGGGTCTGGGCGCTCTGGGTGCTATATATCTTCTGCCCTCGCGACGCTGGCCTCGGCCCACGCTCGCCGACGGGAGGTGCAGTTATCCGACCGGAACGCGTCAGTGGGGCCGTGACCGTCGATGGCTGACTCCGAACTCGACCTGAGCGCTCCGGAACTGGCTCCAGGGGACGTCCTCCGTATCGACGACCCGTATTACGAGCGTGAAACCGTCGCGCTCGTGACCGGTGCGGCCTCCGGCATCGGTCGCGCCACCGCCGTCGCACTCGCCACTAACGGCCTCACCGTCGTCGGCGCCGACATCGACGAGATGGGGCTTTCCGAAACCGCAGACATCGTCGACGGCTTCGACGTGGACGGGCGGTTCGTCGGCGTCCCGACCGACCTCACAGACGACGCGGCCGTCGAGGCGGTCGTCGACGCGGCCGCCGAGGAGGGCGACCTGCGCTTCGTCGCGAACATCGCCGGGATGCAACACATCGCGAGCATCCCCGCGTTCCCGATGGAACAGTACGACCGCCTGACCGACGTCATGCTGCGCGCCCCGTTCAAGACGGCCCAGGCCGCGATGCCCCACATCGAAGAAACCGACGACGGCGTCGGCGCGATCGCCAACATGTCCTCGGTCCACGGCCGCTACGCGACGAAGGACAAGGCGGCCTACATCACGGCGAAACACGGCATCACGGGGCTCACTCGTGCGATCGCCGCCGAGGGCGAGGGCACGCTTCGCGGCTTCTCGGTCAGCGTCGGCTACGTCCTGACGCCGCTGATGGTCGACCAGATCGAGGACACCGCCGCCGAGCGCGGCCTCTCGGAACGGGAGGTCGTCGAGGACGTCATGCTGGGCCAGGCGCGCACGAAAGAGATGATGACGCCGGTCGAGGTGGCGAACCTCTTCGTCTTCGGCTTCTCCACGCACGCCAAACACCTCAACGGCGGCGACCTGCTGTTCGACGGCGGGTACACTCACACGTACGAGTGACGGGTTCGGTCCCGCTCGCGACACCGAGCCCGCTCCGTCGTCACTTGGGAGTCCACTCGCACGCGTCACCGACGGTCAGTTCCTCCTCGTCGATGTACGACGACAGACAGGCGTAGTTACAGAAGTACGACGGCGACCCGCAGTCGTCGGTGCAGTCACGCACGCAGACCGGGTCGTGGTCGAAGATGAGCGAGTCGCAGTAGGCACACGCCGTGTCGGAGTCGGGAGTCTCGATCGTCGTCGACATACCGGTATCGACGCTCTCGCCGCCACTGAGCCTTTCGCACGGGGTCCCGCTCCGCCTCACCGCGGGTGGACGGGTTCGTTACACGAGGGGCACTCGGCGAACAGGCGCGGCCAGTCACCCTTGCTCTCGTAGCGTATCAGGAGGTTCGTCCGCGGTATCTGCACCTCACAGGTCGGGCAAGTCCCGAGCGGACCCTGTCGCGGTTCGTGGTCACCGGTCCCGGTCATGCCCCACAGTGTGACGCCCGGATCCGTAGTTAATGGCTCTATACTGCCACGTTGCGACGGCCGGGTGCGAGTCGCGAGGACTCAGTTTCGCGCCCACTCGACCATCCGACCGTAGGTGTCGTCAGTCGACAGCGCCGCCGCGTCGCCGACGAGGACGAGTCCTTTCTTCGCCCGCGTCAGCGCGACGTTCACCCGGCGGTAGTCCTCGAATATCGGACTGTCGAGGTCGCCCGTCGCGACGAACGAGATGACGATGACCTCCTTGCTGGAGCCCTGGAAGCGGTCGACGGTGTCGACGGCGATCTCGTCGGGGAGGCGCTTGCCGATCGCCGTTACCTGCGCGCGGAAGGGGGCGATGACGCCGATGTCGGCGGCGGCGACGCCGGCCTCGCGGTAGCTGTCGACGACGGCAGCGACCGCCTCGGCCTCTGTCGGGTTCGTGTTGCCGTCGGCGTGGCCGTCCGGGTCGACGAACGCGACACGACCGCGGAGGTGCTCGTGGAGCGCATCGGGGTCGACGCCCGGCAGGTCCGTGACGTGCTGGCCGGCCACCTCGGCGGTCGCCGGGCGCAACTGGCCGTCGTAGAACTCCCGCGAGGCGAACGCCTGGATCCGCTGGGCCATGCGATACTGGCGGTCGAGCATCACCGACGCGTCCGGATAGCGCTCGATCAGCCGTTCGAATAGCGACCGCGAGAGGTCCGCCACGGACGGCTGGCCGCCCTCACCGTCCGCGTCGGCGGCTTCGTCGGGCTGCTCGGCACGGACGACGGGCGGCAGTTGCTGGTGGTCGCCGACGAGGACGAACCGCTCGGCGAGCGTCGTCGCTGCGAACGTCCCGGGCTCGGTCAGCTGGCCGGCCTCGTCGATGACGGCCACGTCGAACTCCTGCTCGCGCATGATCCGCGAGCCACAGGAGGCCGTCGTCGCCGCGACGACGGGCGCGTCGCGCAACTCGGCCACGCGCTCGTCGGGGTCGCCGGCCTGCTCCAGTCTGTACTCCTGCATGTCCGCGCGGACGCCACTCTCGGTGCCGACGCGGAGGAAATCGGTGAACCCCTGGTCCTCGAGCGCCTCGAGCGCGTTGTCGACCGCCCGATTGGTGAACGCGGAGAGGAGGACGCGGTCCCCGCGCTCGACGAGCGCCCGGACGACCTGGCCGAGCGTGTACGTCTTGCCGGTGCCCGGTGGCCCGTGGATGAGCGCGCAGTCCTCGGCGCCGACGGCGAGTTTCACCGCCGCGTCCTGGGCCTCGTTGTTGTCGACGAACGTCCCGGTCACCTCGCCGAATTCGGGCTCGCGCCGGCCGAACAGGACGTCTTTCTCGTCGGGGGACTGGGTCAGGACGGCGTCGTGGAGCGCGGTGAGCATCCGGTCGGTCGTCAGCTCCGAGGGGTAGATGTCCAGGCGGCGCAGTGCCACGGGCTCGTCGGCGGTGACGACGATCTCGGGCGCGCCGTCCGCACCGTCCGCGTCGTCCGCTCCCCCGCCCAGTCGCTCGACGCGCGCGAGTTCGGCCTCGCCGCGGATCGGCTCGCCGTCGCTCGCGAGCACGAGGTCGCCCTCGCGGATCTTCGAGACGGCGCCGGTCCCCCTGGCCCTGAGTTCCCAGCGGCCGCCGTCGAATTCCCTCTGTCCCGTGGGTTCGAGGTTCACGAGCGCACGGTCGTCGTTCGCCCGCTCCTCGGGGCTCTGCTCCCAGAGCTTGGCGTACTCGCGGTGGACGGCGCTCCGTTCGCGCTCGATGGCCCTGTACGTGCGGTCGAAGTACGCCCGTTCCTCCTCGGGCACCGGGGTCCCGACTTCCCCCGCCTTCGACTCCTGTGCGAGCCGGCCCGAGACGGCCATGCAGGTGTCCTGCTCGAAGCAGTACTCGCATTTGGCGTCGGCCTCGTAGCCCGTCGGCACGCCCGAGTCGTGTTCCATCGCGGCCAGCGCGTTCCGCGTCCGGAGGACGAACTTGAGCAGGCCGGATCCGATGGAGAAGTCCTTGGCCGGCGAGAGGTCGCCGCTCTCCTCGGTGCGCTCGACCGCGGCGTTTTTGGTGTAGAGCAAGGTCCCTGTATCGGGCGCCTCGCCGCGGCGCTCGCCGAGGATGAGCGCGTAACAGGTGGCCTGCACCTTGTCGTGAAAGCGGGGTTCGCGGCGCGTGTTCTTGCCCGTCTTCAGTTCGACGGGCATCCCGCGGCGGACGGCGTCGGCCCGCCCCTTCAGGCCGTAGGTCTCGCTGACGAGCGTCATCTCCGAGCGCCAGTCGTCGGTCTCGGTGAGCGTCCCCTGATTGAGCCAGCCCTCGATAGCGCTCGCGTGCTGGCGCACCTCCTCCTCGACCGCCGCTGCGTCCTTGCCGAGCAGACCGAGTTCGAGGCCGGCCTCTTCGACGCGCTCGTCGATGGCTTCGTCGAGGTCCCGCCCGCGGAGCAGGTCGCCGAACACCTCGTGGACGATGGTCCCCTTGACGACCGGGTAGGCGTTCGGGACGCCGCCGATCTTGTTGAGGTAGTACATCCGGGGACACTGCACCCACGAGCGCACGTCGGTCACGTCGACGAGAAAGTCGGGTTCGACGACGACCATCGAGTCTCCGGTGGTCTGGTACTGGGTCTCCCCCTGATACTCGCGTTCCTCGGGGTCGGTCACGGCGAGTTCCATCCCCGGTTCGAGGTAGTCACCGGTCTCGGTCCACTTGTCCCACAGCGTCACCTGCGTCGGGTCGCCCCGGCCCCGGTCCGGGCGCAGCGTCACTTCGAGCAGTTCGCTCTCGCCGTACTGCGTCGAGACGGTCTTTGGGCCGTCCACGCCGACGACGACGCCGCGGAGAGTCACGCGAACACCTCCGCCGTGCAGTGACTAAAGCCCTGCCGTCCGCCCCGGGGCCGGCCACTGCGCCCGGTCCGGCGGAGCAGCCGGGTTTGTGCCGCAAAGTTAATAGCTCGGAGCTCCGACCACTCGCACGAACGATGGCAACGGACACCGACGACGCGGACGTCGACCCGGCGGAACTCCGGCGGCAGCTCACCCAGATCGAGGAGGCGGTGGGGCTCAAAGAGGAGTACGGGACGGTCGTCGAGATGTGGCTGTTCCTCGGCGTCCTCGTCGCCGTCGCCTCGGCGCTGTCCCAGTACGTCTATACCGAGGGACTGGGCGGGCAACTCTATGCTGTCATCTGGCTGGGCGTCTTCGTCGCCGGGTTCTCGGTGTTTTCTTACTGGACCGGTGGGGGCAATCCGTACAGACTGCACCCGAACAGGCCGAACGTCCACGTTGTCATCGGCGTCACGTACCTCGCCGCGTTCCCGCTGCTCGTCATCGTCGGGGAGTTCACGCGGGACCTGAGCGCGCAGGAGGCGGCGCTGTTGCCGCTCGCGGTCATCTCGGTGCTGCTCGGGGCCTCGTACGTCGTCTCCGGGCACGTCCTCCGGGCGCACCACATCCGCGACCGCGACCGGTACCCGTTCTTCGTCGGCGGCGTCGGGCTCGCCGCGCTCGGCGTGGCGCTGGCGACGGTCGACGCGCTCGCCGAGTGGCCCTACGTCGCCTTCGGCGGCGGCTATCTCGTCTACGCGGTGGCAACCTACGTCTACCTGAGCGGCAGTCCGGAGTGACCCGCTTCGACATCGAGTGACGGATCCCGATACCCATCGATGGACTTCGACAAACTCGTTCACCAGCCGACCCGGTTGCAACTGTTCGCCTACCTCTACAAGCACGGGCAGACCGCGTTCCCGGAACTGCAGGAGGAACTCGACCTCACCGAGGGGAACCTCTCCAGCCACCTCTCCACGATGGAGGAGGCCGGTGCCGTCACCGTCGAGAAAGCCTTCGTCGACCGTCGCCCGCGCACCACGTACCGGCTCACCGACGAGGGCCGCGACCTCTTCGAGGACCACCTCGGCACCCTCCGGGCACTGATCGACGACCTCGACGAGTGATCGTCCGTTCTCCGGATAACTGCGCTCGACGACACGCGACCGATGGCAATTAAATAGTTGTTTTATCTACTATTTAGTTTGTAGCACAAAGTAGATTTGCAGAGCAAACTTTTTCACGGTGCCAACTCACGTGTCGGGTATGGCGACAGACGCGGAGACCGGTCACGAGTTCAGTCGCTCCGGCGCGACCGCTCGCGTCCCCTGGTTCAGGCAGACGAAAGCGTTCGCGGTCAGGAACTTCCGGGCGATGCTCCGGACGAAGGCGACGGTGATCTGGGGCTTCGGGTTCCCGGCCTTCTGGTACTTTCTGACCAGTCAGCTGCTCCTCCCGAGCGCGGGGACGGTCGGCGGGCCGGCAGTGCTCGCGGATCTGAAGGGCGCGACGGCCGTCTCCCTGGGGCTGTTCGGCGTGTTGACGACGACGCTGGTGGCGTTCGCCGGCGGACTGAGCCACGACATCGACCGCAAGCGCTACCGGAAACTGCGCTCGCTGCCGGTCTCGCCGAGCGCGGACTTCGCCGGCCGGTTCCTGGCCGGGATCGGGGTCGCGAGCGTGGCCTACGTGCTGGTCCTCGTCGCCGGCTACGCGGACGGTGCGGACTACGCGCTCCGTTCGCCCGCCTCCGTCGGCGTAGTCGTTGCCTCGTTTCTCCTGTTTTCGCTCGTCGGCGTGTCGGTCGCCGTGGTGGTGACGTGGCTCGTCTCCGACCCCGAAATCGTCGTCGGCATCACCAACGCCATCCTGCTGGTGACCTTTTTCCTCACCGGCTACAACGGCATGAGCCCCGGAATGTTGCCCGAGCGAGCGCGCTGGCTGGTCAACGTGGTCCCGAACGCGCTCGCGGCGCGCATCCAGTCGTACCACCTGACCGAGACGTCGATAGTAGCCGGGGATAGCGCCGGTTCCATCACGCCACCGGCGCTCCCGAGCGGGCCCGAACACCTCGCGTTGCTCGCGCTGTGGGCACTCGTGCTCGGTGGTGCCGCGACCGTGCTGATGGACCGCGGCGTCTACCGCGGGGAGGCGGGTGAGTGACGATGGCGGCCGACGAACGCTCCGCCTCGGTATCGGACGACCGCGGCGGATCCGATGGTCTCGCCGTCCGGGCCCACGGCGTCGCCAAGGGCTTCGACGAGGGGACCGTGATCGAAGACATCGACCTCAACGCCAGGTCCGGCGAGATAACCCTGCTGATGGGCGCCAACGGTGTCGGAAAGACGGTCTTCCTCTCGTGTGTCGCCGCCGGTCTCGCACCCGACGCGGGCGAGGTGTCAGTGTTCGGCCGCGACCCCGCCGACGCCAGGGAAAATCTGAGCTTCATGCTCCAGGACGGGATGCTCGTCGACGAACTCTCCGGCCGGGAGAACGTCGCGTTCTTCCGGGACCTGCACCCGCGCTCGACCGACCGCTGGCGGGAACTGCTGGAGGATCTGGCGTTCGACACCGACGCGCTGGACCGCGAGGTCGGCGACTACTCCGGCGGGATGAAGCGCAAGCTCGAACTCGCGATCAGTCTGAGCGTCGACGTCCCCCTCTACTTGCTCGACGAGCCGACCGCGGCGCTGGACATGACCACTGTCGACCGTCTCCACTCCCTGCTCGACGAGCGCCGCGAGGCCGGCGACGCCGTCGTCATGACGAGTCACCTGCCCGTCGACGCCCAGCTCGCCGACCGGATCGCGTTCGTCCGCGCCGACGGCGTCGTCGCCAGCGGCGAGCCCGCGGCCCTGCTGGAGGGGGTGCCGCCCGTGGCCCGCGTCGAGGGGCTTCGCGACGGCTTCGACGAACTCGTCCGCGAGGGTCGCCTCTTCGAGACCGGTTCGGAGCGGCGCGGCTTCCTCCGGGCCGACGTCGACCCCGACGCGGTCGAAGAGCGCGTTGACCGGGCGGGAACGAGCGTCCGGGTGACCGACCCGACCGTCACGGATCTGTTCAATTACTACGTTCACGTCGTCGACGGGCCCTGAACGACGGGACGGCGACCGGGGGCGACTGCGGGGTCACGCCGTCGCAATCGCCGCGAACCGGTGCCTTCATTCTCCGCCGCGCCCTTGGGCCGGGCATGCGCGTCCGCGACTGGCAGGACATACTGACCGACGTCGTGGAGAGCAACGCCGACCCCGACGGCTGGCGCGCGGTCGGCGGCGACCGCGCCCGCGGCATCGGCGAAGACCTCTACTTCGGCCACCCCCGCGTCGGCGTCTTCCAGGTGAAGACGTACGCGAAAAACCCCTACGAGGTCCAGGGCGTCGGCGCCGAAGTCGCCCGCCGGATCGACGACGAACTCGACCCGCTCTTCCCGAAGGAGGCCGACGAGGGGATGTTCGGCGTCCAGCAGGCCGTCGAGAGCGAGGACGAGGCCGAGGACAAGGCCTCGAAACTCGAGGAGGTCGTCCAGACCCACGCGGACGCACCGACCACGCCCGACGCGCTGTTCGAGGACGTGATGGACGTGCTCGACAGCCCGGCCTACGGACCGATGGAGTTCGACCACTACGACCGCCCCGACGCCCTCGACGACCTCGCCGACACCTTCGAGGAGGCCGAGGAGTTGCTCGACGCCGAGTTCGAGGACGTCGTCGAGGAGGACGTCGACAGAGGGTTCCAGTGACGGGCGCTCGCTCGCGGATCGAGGCGTACTACGAGGCCCTCGACGACGGCGACCCGCTACACCCGTACTTCGCGCCGGACACCGGCGTGGTGAAAGTCGCGATTTCCGAACGCCTCGTCGGCTACGAGGCCGTCGAGGCGGCGCTCCGCGAGCAGAACCGGACCACTGCGGACTGGACTGTCGAGAGTCGCGACCTCCGGGTGACCGAGCGCGACCGGCACGCCTGGTTCGCCGACGCCGTCTCCCTGGCCTGGACCGACACCGAGCGCGACGAGCGCCACTCCTTCGAGACGCGCTGGAGCGGGACGCTCGAACGCGAGCGCCGGACCGCGGGCGAGAGCGACGACGGACCGGGCGACTGGCGGTTCGTCGGCATGCACGTCAGCACCGCGAGGGAGATCGAATGACCGGGCCAGCGAACCGAACGAGGGAGGCGCGTCGATGGTCGACCCGATAGGCGACGAGGAGCGCGCGTCGTTCACCCGGAAACTGAAGTTAGGCGTGACGGTCCTGGTCGGTCTCTCTGCGGGCCTCGTCGCCGCGCAGGCCGACGCTTCGCTCACCGAATCGGCCGGCGCCGTCGCGCTCGGTTTCGCCGTCGGATACGTGCTCGCGCGGTACGCCGTCCCCTCCGGTCCCGCACCCGCGACGCGGCAGCGCCAGCGCCGCGAGCGCCAGCGCGACACCACCGTCGAGAACCCGTTCGCCGACGGCGGTGACCTCGGATCCGACGACGGTGACCGCGGAGTCGGCGATGGAGACCACGGAGCCGACGGCGGAATCGGCGACGATGCGAGCGAGCGAGCGGCCGACCGATCGAACGGCCGGTCCGACCGCTAAGCGCGGCGAGAAAGCGGGGAAAAGCGGTCACCTATTGCCTGTTCAGACCCGTTCTTCTTCGGCGTTGGGCGCGTTGCGCTTGACGCTCTCGATGGCGTCGTAGGCCTTGTTGCGCTCGGTGTAGCCCTCGCCGGAGTCGGCGAGGATGTTGCCGTTGCGGTGGCGCAGTCGCCAGCGGAACTCGCCGGCCTTGTCCTCGAAGACTTCGAAGGCCGCGCGGCCGATGTCGAGGATCCGGGCGTCGGGCGCGTAGTTCTGGATCCGCTCGACGGCTTCTTCGACGCCGCTGCGTGAGCTATACCCCTCGCCGCTGTCGGCGACGATGCGGTCGTTGCCGCCCGTCAATCGCCAGCGGTACTCGCCCGCGTTGTCCTCGAACACCTCGAACTCGAGGTCGTCGATGCGTTCGCGGAGGCGGTCGGCGGCCCGGCGGGCGTCGTTTCGGCGGCTGTACCCCTCGCCGCTGTCGGCGAGGATGTTGCCGTTGCGGTGGACGAGTCGCCAGCGCCACTCCTCGGCGGCGTCGCGGTACACCTCGAACCCGACGGGGTCGAACCGCAGGTAGTCCGCCGGCGCAGCGTACTCGCGGATCCGGGTCACCGCGCGGCGGGCGTTGCTCGCCGAGGAGTACCCCTCGCCGCTGTCGGCGATGATGTTCCCGTTGTCGTGGCGGAGCCGCCAGCGGTACTTGCCTTCGGCGTCCTCGTGGATCTCGTAGGTGCCCTGGCTCTCGAGTTCGACGACGGGTTCGAACTCCTCGTCTTCCTCGGGCACTTCCTCCTCACGCTCGATGTGCATGACGGTCGCGCCGAGCGCGTTGCGGCGGACGCTCTGCATCCCCTTCTGGGCGTTGTGCTTGCGGGTGTAGCCCTCGCCGCTGTCACCGATGACGTTGCCGTTGCGGTGGCGCAGCCGCCAGCGCCACTGGTCGCCGCGGTCCTGGTACAGTTCGAACCGGGCCTGGCTCGCGCGGATGGCCTCCAGTCGCGCCGCGAGGTCGGCCTCGTCGGCGACGGTGTCGGCCTGCTTGGCCCGGATTTCGTCGATGACCGCCGCGAGGTCTTCCTCGTCGGCCTCGGCGTCTTCCAGCGCGTCCTGGAGCTCTTCGAGTCGCTCGCGCTGGTAGGACAGCTCTTCTTGCTGACTCTCGATCTCCGCCTGCTGGCGGGCGATCTCGGCCTCACGCTCGGCGTTTTTCCCGAGGATCGGGACGAACACGCCGCCGACGGCCATGATCAGGAGTCCGGCCGAGTACAGGCCGATGATCATGCTGGCGCTGTCTCGCCAGCCCGGATACGCGGTGACGAACCAGGGGACTGCAGCGAGTCCCAGCAACGCCCCCAGGTAGACGAGGACGTTCGCCAGCGGCCGCAAGGGCAATCTGATCAGCGGCCCCGCGATGAGAAGGATCAGCGCGACCGCTGCCAGCACGACCGGCCACTGCGGAACTGGCCCTTCCAGGTCGTTCGAGATCAGGAGTCCGACGCCGACGATCCCGAGCACGACGCCGAGCGCGAACAACAGATAGCCGCGTGCTTCGTCCGCCGTGTCAGGTTTGCCGATCCGGGAACTGTACCATTGTGTCAGCGAATCGTCCGTAGGTTCTTCAGCAGCCATAGCGATTACAGTTGTCTATTCGCGTACCTCTCACTTAGCTGTTGGCCGAAAGATTATATTATGATAGATCAAACATAATCCGACTCGGGCCTCAGCTCGGGCGGAAGCGACGGTCTGACAGGCGAGACGACGGTGTCTCGGGTTCGAACCGGGGCGATGAGTCGAGTGACACCGAACGGGAGAGTCAGTCGTCCATCCGGGCGACCCACAGGTCTGGGTCGTCGAGTTCCTCGTCGGTCGGGAGGTAGTTCGAACTGTCCCAGACCCGGCCGGCGTACTCGACGTCGCGGGCGTCGACGACGGCGTCGAAGAAGGCCTTGCCGCGCTCGTACTGGCGCTCTTTCATGCCCAGGCCGAGCAGGCGCCGGACCAGTTTCGCGACCGGGCCCCGCCCCTGTCGGCGTTCGTCCACCTTCCGGCGCAGGTCGGCGTACTCCTCGTCGAACGCGCGGTCCATGACGAGTTCGGCGTAGCCCTCGACGGCGGTCATGGTCGTGTCGAGTTCCGAGAGGGCGTCCCTGTCGAGCGTGCCCTCGGTGAGGTCCTCGATGGCGCCTTCCATCGTTTCCTCGAGGTAGCCCGACAGCCACGGCGCGGCGCCGAACTCCGCGGCGTGGGTCACCTCGTGGAAGGCGATCCACCGGCGGAAGCGGGGGAACTCCACGTCGAGTTCGGCCGCGACGCGCTCGATGTTCGGGTGGACGAAATACAGCGCGTGGTCGTCGCCCTCGGCGAGCAAGAGCGGGTCGTACTGGCCCAGCACGTTGTTCCCGAGGAAGCCGAGCGCGACGGCCATCGACCCCGTGTTGACGACGCGGGCCGCGCCGGGGAAGATCCCGGTCTGGTCCTCGAGCGGGCGCATGACCCGGCGGAACGTGGCGACGTTCGCGTCGATCCAGTGGTGGCGATGCTGGATCTCGACGGTCGCCGGGAGGTCGAAATCGAGCGCGGCCACCTCGCGGACGCGGTCGCGCGCGTCCCTGACGTCGGTCGCGTAGCCCGCCTCGACCTCCGGCGCGAGGTCGATCGATCCGGGATCGGTCGAGGCCTTCGCCGCCGCCGCGACCGCCTCCCAGTCGACGGGCCCGTCCCCCGACGCCCCCGACACCGCCCGCACGCTCTCGTACAGTCCCATACCCGAACCTGGCGCTGGCCGGGCATAGGCCTTCCCCTCGCACATCCCCCTCACGAAAAAATCGCACGACCCGAGCGCCGGTTCCGGGTCCTGGACACCCTCCGTTCGACTGTCAGGCCGGTGGCTACTCCTCGTCCTCGCCACCGCCGAAGACCTTCTTGATCACGACCGCGAGGACGACCAGCGCGACGACCGCGAAGACGGCCGCGCCGGGGTTCGGGCCGCTGCCGTCGGTGTCGGCGTCGACGTCGAAGTCGTCCCAGTCCGCGTCCTCCGCGTCTTCCGCGTCGGCGCTGCTGAAGGGTGCGTTCGCCGTGAACTCTGCGCCGTCAAGGTGGATCTCGAAAAATGTGAACTCGACCATACGTCGAGTTCGCCTGGCGGCCGGAAAGAGGTTTCGCTGACGCCACTCGTTCGGTGTGCGAACGCGCCGCGGGGCTTTCCACTCGTTTAATAGGACCTGCGATGCACGCGGTCGGTATGGCACCGGAGATCACGAAAATCGAGAGCGTCGAGTTCAGCTACGAGATCCCCGACGTCGGGACCGACCAGCACGGGTTCAACCTCGTATACGAACCGGGTGCGGTGACGGAGCGAAAGCTGTTCGCTCTGCAGATCCACACCGACGAGGGGATCACCGGCGAGTACGTCGGCGGCAACTCCCCCGGCGCCGCCCAGATCCACACCTTCGCCGACTACCTCGTCGGCGCAAACCCGCTCGAACGGGAGAAACACTGGTCGGAGATCAAACGGGCGCTGCGCAAGTACGACCGGATGGGGATCGGCCCCATCGACATCGCGCTGTGGGACTTCGCCGGCAAGTACTACGACGCACCGATCCACGAACTGCTGGGCACCTACCAGACCCGCTTCCCCGCCTACGCATCCACCTACCACGGCGACGAGAACGGCGGGCTCGAGACGCCCGAGGACTTCGCCGACTTCGCCGAGGAGTGCCTGGAGATGGGGTATCCCGCGTTCAAGATCCACGGCTGGGGCGGCAGCGAAGGGTCCCGGGACCTGAGCCGCGAAATCGCCGCCGTCGAGGCCGTCGGCGACCGCGTCGGCGACGAGATGGACCTGATGCACGACCCCGCCTGCGAACTGGAGACGTTCGCCGACACGATGAAACTCGGCCGCGCCCTCGACGAGGCCGGGTTCTACTGGTTCGAGGACCCCTACCGCGACGGCGGCATCTCCCAGCACGCCCACCGCAAACTCCGCCAGCAGATCGACACGCCCGTCCTTCAGACCGAGCATATCCGCGGGCTGGAACCCTTCACCGACTTCATCGACAGCGAGGCGACCGACTTCGTCCGCGCCGACCCCGAGTACGACGGCGGGATCACCGGCGCGATGAAGCGCGTCCGCGTCGCCGAGGGCCACGGCCTCGACGTGGAGTTCCACGCGCCCGGCCCCGCGCAACGGCACTGCATCGCCGCGACGCGCAACACCAACTACTACGAACTCGCCCTGGTCCACCCCGACTGCCCGAACACCCAGCCACCGGTCTACGAGGGTGACTACTCCGACATGATCGACACCGTCGACGACGAGGGTCGCGTCGAAGTCCCGGAGGGCCCGGGCCTCGGCGTCGACTACGACTGGGCGTTCATCGAGGATAACGCCACCGGCAGCGTCCATACCTACGAGTGACCGGCTGTTCGCGTCGACGAGTGAACGGATACTGACCGGTCGCCTTCCTCTCTCGAACGCTGTTCTGTCACGAACAACGCATCTCCACGAAAACACCCAAGAGGGACGGGCGAGAACCCGGGTTCCATGACCGATTTCCGTGCCGGGATCGTCGGGGCCGGCGGGATCGCCGGGCTGGGTATCCTCGGGCTGCACGAGAGGGAAGACATCGGGCGAAAGAAGTTCACCGCGAGCCACGCGGGCGGCTACGACGCGACCGACGACGTCGAACTCGTCGCCGTCGCCGACGTCGACGCGGAGAAGCTGGCGACGTTCGGCGAGGCGTGGGACATCGACGAAAGCGGGCTGTACACCGACCACCGAGAGATGCTCGAATCGGAGGACCTGGACGCCGTCTCGGTGTGCACGCCCTCGTATCTCCACCGCGACCACGTCGTCGACGCCGTCGAGTACGGCGACCCCGACGTGGTCTGGTGCGAGAAGCCGATCGCCTCGTCGGTGACCGACGCGAACGAGATGGTCGCGGCCTGCGACGACGCCAACACCGAATTGCTCGTCAATCACTCCTTTCGATTCACCGAGAAACAGCGCCGCCTGCGCGAGCTGATCCGCGAGGAAGGGATCCTCGGGGAGGTCCACTCCGTGAGCACGCAGTTCCGGATGGAACTGCTCCGCAACTCGACGCACCTGCTCGACACGCTCGTCTACCTCCTCGACGCGCGCGCCGAGCAGGTGTCGGGGTACATCACCGGCGAGAACGAGGCCGTCGACTCGCTCGACGCCGGCCAGACCGTCGACGACGCCGGCGGCGGCGGCTTCGTCGTGATGGACGACGGATCCTTCGTCACCGTCGACTGCACCATCCCGCGCGCGGACTCCTCGATGACGATGCAACTTGTCGGGAGCGAAGGGAAGCTGTACATGAACAACGACGACGGCGAGTGGCGCTACTGGACGCTGGACGAGGGCGACCACGTCGAGGTCGACCTCGCCGAGTGGGGCATCGAGGGCGCCTGGACGTGGGACGACGACTACGAGCGGGCGTTCCCCAACGCCGCCCGCCACGTCGCACAACTCCTGCGGGGCGAGGCCGAGAACCGCTCGACAGGCCGCGAGGCCACCCGCTCGCTGGAGATTATCGTCGGCTTCTACCTCTCGCATTACACCGGCGGGCAGGTGTCGGTGCCGCTCGACCGACCGCTGCGGGACGTGGAGATAACGTCGTGGTAAGACCGGAGTGAACGACAGGGGAGAGACGTCAGGAGAGAGATATGCTCGTCGACACGCACACGCACGCCTGGGGCGCCGACACGGACGAACTGCCGTGGAAAGAGTCGATGCTCCCGCCGGGGTGGAAGGGGAGCTACACGCACGGAGACCTCGTCGCGGATATGGATCGCCTCGGAATCCACGAGGCCGTCGTCGTCACGAACCCCCTCTATGGGAGGGGGCCACGCGCCAACGAGTACACGATGCGCGCCATCGAGGCCCACCCCGACCGGCTCTACGGCGTGGGTCACACGGACTACTTCGGCGGCGGTCGCGCCGGCGCGGACCGCGACCGCGCCAGCGACGAATCGGCCGTCCGCGAGCGCGTCCGGCAGGTCGTCGGCCACGAACGGATGCTCGGGATCAGGTTCTACGCCGCGCTCGACTACGCCGAGTTCCCGACGGAACTGGACCGAGCGGGCGGGTGGATCCGCGACGACGCGCTCGACCCGGTGTTCGACGAACTCGTCGCCCAGGACGCCTGTCTCTACGTCTTCCCGAAGGCCGAGCAACTGACGCAGGTCGCCGCCATCACAGAGGAGAATCCCGACCTCTCGGTCGTCGTCGACCACATGGCCTTCCCCGACGAGACGACCGACCCCGACGAAGCGCCGTGGACGGATTTCGAGAGCGTGGCCGAGTGCGAGAACACGTACGTCAAAGTGAGTTCGCTCCCGCGGTCCGCGGACTCAAACTTTCCGTACCCGGACCTGCACGGCTACGTCCGGAACCTGCTGGAGTGGTTCGGGCCCGAACGGCTCCTGCTGGGGTCGGATTACCCGTGGATGGACGACTGGGCCGACTACGGCGACTGTCTGCGGTGGGTCGAGGAAGTCGACTGGCTGTCGGCGCGGGACGTCTCCTACCTGCAGTATCGGACCTTTCGACGTCTCCACGGCCTGAGCGGCTGACGACCGCTCGGGCGGATCGCGGGGTCGGTACCGCCGTCGGTCGGTACCGCCGCAGACCGATACCGCCGCCGGTAGACGGACGTTTCAAGTCGATAGCTTCGCATTACCGGCCATGGACGACGCGCGCAGACAGTTCCTCGACGACCTGCTCGACACCGCCAGCCCCTCGGGCTACGAGGTGCCCGGTCAGCGGGTCTGGGTCGACTACGTGAGCGAGTACGCCGACGAGGTCCGGACGGACGAGTACGGCAACGCAGTCGCCGTCCACGAGGGCGATCCCGAGTGTGCGGTCGAGATAGCCCTCGCGGGCCACGGCGACGAGATCGGGTTCATCGTCCGAGACGTGACCGACAACGGCTTCCTCAAGATCGGGCGGGTCGGCGGGTCGGACAAGACGGTCACGCGCGGCCAGCACGTCACCGTCCACGCCGAGGACGGTCCCGTCCCGGGCGTCGTCGGCCAGACGGCGATCCACCTGCGAGAGAACGGCGACGACGACCCGCCGGACGTGGCCGAACAGCGCGTCGATATCGGCGCGACCGACGAGGAGACCGCCGCGGAACTCGTCGAGGTGGGCGACCCGGTGACGTTCACTCAGCAGGTCCACGAACTCGCCGACGGGCGACTCACGGCTCGCGGGATGGACAACCGTATCGGGATCTGGGCGGCCGCGGAGGGGCTTCGCCGCGCGGCAGCGGAAGGCGCCGACGCGACCGTCTACGCTGTCAGCACTGTTCAGGAGGAAGTCGGCCTGCAGGGCGCGCGGATGGTCGGGTTCGACCTCGACCCCGATGCGGTGATCGCGACGGACGTGACCCACGCGACGGACTCGCCGGGCGTTCCCAGCGGGAAGTCCACGGGCGTCGAACTCAGTGAGGGGCCGGTCGTCGCCCGCGGGAGCGCGAACCACCCGGCGCTCGTGGCGGCGGTGCGGGACGTGGCCGCGGAGGCCGAGATCGACGTGCAGTTGCAGGCGACGGGGAGTCGGACGGGCACCGACGCCGACGCCTTCTACACCTCGCGGGGCGGCACGCCGTCGCTGAACGTCGGGCTCCCGAACCGGTACATGCACACGCCGGTCGAGGTGATAGACGAGGCGGACCTGACGGAGCTGGCCGCGCTGCTCGGTGCGGTGGGGGCACGCGCAGAGGCGTTCGCGCCGTTCGGCGTCGACCTCTGACGGTGCCGTGGCCGTGTGGCGGGGACCGGCGTGGACTCGTGAGACCGGCAGGCGAGGGAAACCGGCCGGTAAATGCTTTCTGTTCGGGGAACCCCGGGAGCGCGTCGGTAGCGGAGTCGGTACGTTTATGCCCGCGACGACAGCCAGTTCGGGTATGAGCGGACGACCGCTGGACGTGTTGGAAGCGTCGCTCGGCGAGGAGGTCGCGGTCCGTCTGAAAGGCGGCGAGGAGTACGTGGGCGAACTCGCCGGCTACGACCAGCACATGAACCTGGTCATCGAGGACGGCCAAGACACAACGATTATACGCGGCGACAACGTCGTCTCGATAAGCCCATGACTGGCGCAGGAACCCCGAGTCAAGGCAAGAAAAACACCACGACACACGTCAAGTGTCGCCGGTGTGGCGAGAAATCGTATCACAAACGCAAGAAAGTCTGTGCGTCCTGTGGCTTCGGCAAATCGGCCAAGCGCCGAGAGTACGCCTGGCAGGGCAAAGCGGGCGAGTAAGGAATGCACGAGAAGTGCGGCGTTGTCGGCGTCTCACTCGCCGACCGCGACGTCGCCCGACCCCTCTACTACTCTCTCTACGCTCTCCAGCACCGCGGCCAGGAATCGGCCGGCATCGTCACCCACGACGGCTTCCAGCAGTACGAACACGTCGAGATGGGACTGGTCAGCGAGGCCTTTCAGGAAGGTGACCTCGAACCGCTGAACGGTTCCAATGGCATCGGCCACGTCCGCTACCCCACCTCGGGGAGCGTCGACGCCTGCTGTGCCCAGCCGTTTTCCGTCTCGTTCAAGAGCGGGTCGCTCGGCCTCTCGCACAACGGCAACCTCGTCAACACCGACGAAATCCGCGAGGAACTGGCCGGCCTCGGCCACGCCTTCACTTCCGACGGCGACACCGAGGTCATCGCCCACGACCTGGCGCGAAACCTCCTCGAGGCCGACCTCGTGCGGGCGGTCAAGCGGACGATGAACCGCATCCACGGCTCCTATTCGCTGACGATCATGCACGACGAGACGGTGCTCGGACTGCGCGACCCGCAGGGCAATCGGCCCCTCTGTATCGGCGAACTCGAGGACGGCTACGTGCTGGCGTCCGAGAGCGCCGCCATCGACACCCTCGACGGCGAACTGATCCGCGACGTCCGACCGGGCGAGCTCGTCGTCCTCCACCCCGACGGCACCGGCTACGACACCTACCAGCTCGTCGAGACGGAGAACACCGCGCACTGTTTCTTCGAGCACGTCTACTTCGCGCGGCCGGACTCGGTCATCGACGACGAACTCGTCTACAAGGTCCGGCGAGAACTCGGCCGCTCGCTCTGGGAGGAGTCGGGTATCGAGACGGACGTCGTGATGCCCGTCCCGGACTCCGGGCGGTCGTTCGCCTCGGGCTACGCCGACGCCGCGCCGGAGGGCGTCGAGTTCGCCGAGGGGCTGATGAAAAACCGCTACGTCGGGCGCACGTTCATCATGCCCACCCAGGACGAACGGGAGCGGGCCGTCCGCCTGAAGCTCAACCCGATCAAGAGCACGGTCGAAGGGAGGACCGTCACCGTCATCGACGACTCCATCGTCCGCGGGACGACGTCGTCGCAACTGGTCGAACTCCTCTACGAGGCGGGCGCCGAGGAGGTCCACGTCCGGATCGGCGCGCCGCCGATCGTCGCGCCCTGCTACATGGGGATCGACATGGCGAGTCGCGACGAACTCATCGCCGCGGACCGCTCCGTCGAAGAGATCCGCGAGGAGATCCGGGCCGATTCGCTGGCCTATCTCTCCATCGAGGCGATCGCCGCGGCGCTGGACAAGAGCGGGTCTGACCTCTGTCTCGGCTGTGTCACCGGCGAGTACCCCTACGACATCGAGGGCGAACAGACCGACCGCGACGTCCAGCGGCCCGCCGTCGGCCACTCCTCGGCCGACGACTGACCGCTCCGACAGCGTGCGCTTTTTGCGGCCCGTTCCGACGACCGGAGAGTACCGACAGTCGACCGGATAGGGCAGCGATGTCTCGCGACGAGTGGCCGGTATCACAGGAACGAGTGGGTGGTCTATCGGCTTACTCTGCGGTGACAGGGGTGGTTCCGGAGCGGGGACGGTACGACGTGAGCGGCGCTACTGGTCAGGTACGTGCCGTGACTGGTCAGACTGTCGCCAGCGGGATTGTGACCACTACCGGAGTAGTCCCAGGCAGGAAATGTAGGGTGGGGTGGGTGTGGGGGTGGGTGGGGTGGGGTGTGGCACCGAACTGGTGCCGCACTTGGGACGAGGAGAGCGATGCATAAAAAACCACCGCCCGAATTATCGAACATGATAACTACACACCGAGTGAATCCACAGGCAGTCGCGAGATCGGCGGAGTCGTGGGGTCGAGTGCGGGCGCGAGAGGGGGTGTCGCGCTATCAACGTCGACAGTGTGGCCACAATCTATTTTATCCAGTAGTTGAAAATCCGGATGAATGAGTGTCCTGAACCGGCCCTCCGGCCGACCGTCGATTGCGGGGGATCGGCGGTGACGGCCGCTGAAGCGACCGTTCTCGTCGTCGACGACAACGAACCGATAGCCGATACGTACGCGGCGTTCGTCGACGACGAGCACGAGGTCAGGACTGCATACGGCGGCGAGGAGGCGCTGGCGCAACTGGACTCGTCTGTGGACGTCGTCCTGCTCGACCGGCGGATGCCCGACCGCTCGGGAGACGAGGTGCTGGCCGAGATAGAGCGGCGCGCACTCGACCCGCGGGTAGTGATGGTGACGGCCGTCGACCCCGAGTTCGACATCGTGGACATGGCCTTCGACGAGTACGTCGTCAAGCCGGTCCAGCGGGGGGATATCGTCGCCGTCGTCGAGGAGATGCTCGACCGAGCGGGCTACGACGACGACTTCCGGCAGTTCCTCGCGCTCGCGTCGAAGAAAGCCACGCTCGAACGGGAGCGTAACTCGGCCGAACTCGCCCGGAGCGAGGAGTACGAGCGGATCGAACGCCGCCTCGCGGAGAAACGCGACAGCATCGGCATCGAAACCGACGACCTGGAGGCCGTCATGCGCGGTGACGCCCCTGATATCGTCGAGGCCACGAGTCGGTCAGCGGGGAAGTGAGGTCGGCGCAACGACGGCGGTTCGGGCGCGGTCCGGCTACGACTCGGGCGCGGTCCGGTACGCTTACGACCTGTCCGTCGTTTCGTATGTCCGATGGAGGGTACCATCTGGTACGTGCTCACCGGCACGCGGGGCGGGGAAAACCGGATCCGTATCCTCCAGGCGGTCGACGAGCGACCGCGGAACGCCAACCAGCTCGCCGACGACCTCGAACTGGACTACAAGACGGTTCGTCATCACCTCGACGTGCTGACCGACAACGATATCCTCGAAAAGAGCGGCGAAGACTACGGTGCGGTGTACCTGCCGACGGACAGGGTCCGCCAGCACTGGGACACCGTCGCCGAGATCTTCCAGCGGGTGGACTGAGTATGGTCGAAATTGGGAACAAGTATATTCGGACGACCCCGCAAGGGAGGCACAGATGAGCCTCTGGCTCGACGCCGCGAGCGCGGCCGCCACGGTCAACGTCGCCCTGCTGACCGTGCTCGTCGTCATCTGGGCCCGCAACTACGCGCAGTTTCGCTCGAAGCACCCGCTGGGGCTGCTCGTCTTCGGCGTCCTCCTCCTCGCCGAGAACTGCCTGTCCTTCTACTACTACGTCCTCGACCCCGAAGTCGCGCAACTGCTCCGGAGCGCCGCCCCGGTCGCCGGCCGCGCGATGACGTTCGTGCAACTGCTCGAACTCGGCGCGATCGCCTTCCTCGTCTGGGTCACCTGGGACTGATTTCGCCACGACTGACGCCGTCGTGCCCAGTTCGAACGGAATCAGACCGAAATTGGGTGAGAGGCTGGCGACCCTATGGGACCAGGCCGGACAACGTTGATACGTGATTCTTCCTGTGTCCCGGTTGATGACACGCAAGACACGTCGTCAGGTGCTCGCAGCGCTCGGTGCAACCACAGCGGTCGGAATCGCGGGGTGTAGCTCCGGGGACGGCGACGAGACAACCGAACCCGAAGACGAGAGCGGCGACGGCGACGACAGCGACAGCGGCATGACACCCACCGACGAGATGGGTGGGATGACCGACACTGACGGCATGGCCGGCATGACCGACACGGACGGTGGCATGTCCGACACGGAGATGGCGTCCGTCCGCGTCGCACACATGTCCCCGGACGCCCCCAACGTCGACGTCTACGTCGACGGCGAGACGGTCCTGTCCGACGTCACCTACACCACCGTCAGCGACTACCTCGCGCTCCCGACCGGGGACCACACCGTCACGATCACGGCCGCCGGCGACCCCGACACCGTTCCCTTCGAGGGCGAGGTGACCCTCGAAGCGGCGGGATACACCATCGCCGCAGTCGGCGAACTGACCAGCGAAGACACCGAGTTCCGGCCGCTCGTCCTCGAAGACGACAACAGCGACCCCGGCGGGAACATGGCCCGACTCCGCGTGGTCCACGCTTCGCCCGACGCCCCCGCGGTCGACGTGACCGCCGCCGGCGGCGACGTCGTCCTGTTCGACGGCGTCCCCTTCGGCGAATCCGGCTACGCGACCGTCGAAGCCAACGACTACACGGTCGAGATCCGCGGCGACACGGAGAGCAACGACGGCGACGTCGTCGCCGACTACGACGTCTCGCTCAACGGCGGCACCGTCTACACCGCCTTCGCCCGCGGCTACCTCTCGCCCGACGACGACCCCGCCGACGAGGAGTTCTCCCTCCAGGTCGTCCAGGACGCCAGCTACTGAACCGGTCTCGCAGCCCCCGCTGACGCCCTCTTCGTCCCCGCTGACGCCCTCTTCGTCCCCGCTGACGCCCTCTTCGTCCCCGCTGACGCCCTCTTCGTCCCCGCTGACGCCCTCTTCGTCCCCGCTGCCACCCCCGAACAGAACGCGGTCGGACGACTCTGGGCGGACGACTACCCGCCCAGGGTCCCGACGCGGTCGGCGGTGTAGCCGAAGACGTCCTCGTAGCCGTAGGGGGACATGAGCACGGGATGGAAGTCCTCCTCGGCGACGACGGCCTCGCCGTCCGCGGCGGCGAAGGACTCGCCGGCCAGCACCTCCTCGAAGTTCCGGACGAACACCTCGTACTCGTCGGCCGCGGTCTTTGGCACGGGGTCGCCCAGTCGGAAGACGGGCAGGGCCGTCCGCGGGAGGGCGCGCTTGCCCGGCGCGTCCGCCCCCGGCGTGCCCGCAGCGAGCGCGCTCTCGGGGAGCGCGTCGGTGGCGACGAGGAACTCGCGGGCGACGCGGTGGGCGTTCTCGGTCGCGGTCGCCGAGCCCTGGAACCCGCACTCGACCTCGATAGTGTCGGGGACCGACTCGAAGATCCGCCCCTCGGCATGTCCCGTCTCGACCAGCGCGTCGACCGAGAGGTGCGGACAGATCCGCCGCTGGAGGTCCCGCACCTCGTCGACGAGCGCGAACATCCCCTCGTAGGACTGGGTGGAGTGCAGCGCCAGCGTCACGCAGTCGCCGACGACCGCCCCGAGTTCGTGTGCGATCCGGCTCTCGAGGCTCTCGCCGTCCGCGGCGCCCGGAAACGAGCGATTGAGGTCCGTCTCGACGTATCGCCGCTGTTCGGCGACGGCCTCCTCGTTGGCGACGACGAGCGCGACAGACCGCTCGACGGCGGGGCCCTCGGCGATCAGCCCCTCGACCGCGGCGACGCCGCAGGGCTCGTCGCCGTGGATCCCGCCCACGATCGCGATCTCGGGTTCGCCCTCGCCCAACTGCTCAACTCGCATCACTCGTGTGCAATGGCCTCTAGTCCTTAGCTTTAACCGAGGGCGCTAAGTCCCCCTTCCTCAGCGAGCGAATGTAGCAGGGAGGGGATACAGCTTTCTCAGAAATCAGAGATTTCGGAGGTTCGAACGACACGCTTTCGGTATCGTCAACGCTGCACAATTTTCAGACACCTCCTGTGGCAAGCCCACAGGCCCACGCATTCGCAACGACTTTTTACATAGGATATATTATGCATACGGTGAAACGGACCACAATCACGCTCCGAGAGGACCAGCACGAATGGGTTCAGGAACACCACCTGAATCTCTCGTCATTCATCCGCGAGCGACTCGACGAGTACATCGAGCAACACGAGTAGCGTCATGTACTACGCCGACAAGTATCGTCTCACCCCGTCCAACGCTCACCGCGAGGAGTTAGACCGCCACCGCGATATTTGTCGGCAATTGTACAACCACACGCTCTACCGCCTCAACGAGTACCAGGACGAACACGGCGAACTGCCGTCCATGACCACGCTTCGGTCGAAGTTACCCGATCTCAAGCAGTGGTGGGACGACCTCTCGGACGTGTACTCGAAGGTGCTCCAAACCGTCGTGGAACGCCTGTTCGACAACCTCAAAGGGCTCTCAGCACTCAAGGACAGGGGCTATGGCGTCGGTACCTCGCGTGGAAGCCGCCACGGGAGTTCCGCAGTTTCACGTACAGTCAGTCTGGCTTCAAGCTCGACAAGAAGGGCGGTCAGACGGTCCTGTCACTCTCGAAACTCGCGGACATTCCGATTCGGCTCCACCGCGCCATCCCCAACGACGCCCAACTCAAGCAGGTCACGCTCAAGAAGGAACCGACGGGCGAGTGGTTCGCTACGTTCGGCGTCGAAATGGATCGTGAACCGCCCGACCTACCTGAGAACCCCGAGAAGTGCGTCGGTATCGACGTGGGGATTCTCACGTATGCCCACGATACCGACGGGACGGCAGTCGGAGCGCTCGACCTCTCCGATGAACGGGAACGCCTGGAACGCGAGCAACGGAAACTCTCGCGGAGGGAACACGGATCGAACAACTGGGAGAAACAACGGCGGCAGGTCGCAGAGTGTCACGCCGACCTCCGACGGAAGCGCCGTGACTTCCTCCACAAACTTTCTGCGTACTACGCTCGGGAGTACGACCTCGTCGCGGTCGAAGACTTGCACGTGAAGGGGATGATGGAGTCGCCGTCGAACAGCCGGAACACCGCCTACGCTGCGTGGGGAACGTTCCTCTCGTTGCTCGAATACAAGTGCGAGCGGGCGGGGACGCACTTCGTGGCGGTCGACCCGAGGGGGACTACCACGGAGTGTGCGTCGTGTGGCGCCTCGACGGACAAGCCATTGTGGGTCCGTGAACATTCCTGTCCTGCCTGCGGGTTTGAAGCGGACAGGGACGCGAACGCGGCGTGGAACATTCTTTCTCGCGGTCTTGACGATGTAGGAGTGGGATACTCCGAAGAAACGCCTGTGGAGACTGCGCTCCCTGTGGATACCCATGTATCTGCAAAGCGCGTCGTAGAAACAGGAAGCCCCACCCTCTGCGAGCGCGTCAGCGCGAGCAGGGCGGGGTAGTTCACTTCGTCCGCTTCGGGACGACAGCCGACCCGTCGGCCAGGATCGTCAACGACCCGCGTTCACTCCAGCCCGTCCGCGTACTCGCGGTCGACCGAGCGCGCGGTCGGTCGGTCGCCGTCGAGCGTGATCTGCCACCCCTCGAGCGCCGCAGGATCCCTCAGCGCGGCCCGGAGCGTCTCGCGCACGTCTGTGACGTCGACGCCGTAGAAGTCGGCGGGCGTCTCCTCCAGATACTGGAGCGCCGTCCGGAAGAGCGAGCGCATCCCGTCGTCGTTCTCGAAGTCGACGTGTTTGTACGCGCCCGCAGCGACCTGAACCATCCCGTGGAGGAAGGCGCTCTCGGTCGTTCCGCGCCCGTAGTTGTACCACTCGTCTTCGAAGCAGTCGTGGGATTCGTGGTACTCGCCGGCGTTGTAGAGGCGGACGCCGTGGACCACCGCCCGCCGGAGCGTGCCGTGCTCCCAGCCGTTGGATTCGGGCCTGTCCGCTCGCCAGCCCGTCGGCTCCCCCGATATCGGCGGGCCGACGTCGTGGTCGCGCGTGTGGTCGGTCATCGGCGTCTCGCAGTTGTTGTCCGTCACTGGGGCCGCTCGACGGGTAAGCCTGACTGTCGCCCACTCGTGGCACACCGGCACCGGAGAACGGCCGGGGATCCGCCGCCGTTTTGCCGGCGCCGTCCCTCTCGCGGGTATGGACGACGCCTTCGAACACAGCGTACCGGTCCGCTATCGCGATCTGGACACGTACGGCCACGTCAACAACGTGGTCTACGGGACTTACTGCGAGGAAGCGCGCGTGGCCTACCTCCGCGAGGTGCTGCCCATCGACGACGCCGACGACCTCTCGATGGTCGTCGTCTCCCTCTCCATCGACTTCCGCGCGTCCGTGACCGAGATGACGAGCGTCGACGTCGCCGTCGCCGTCACCCGCTTGGGCGAGTCCAGTTTCACCATGGAGTACGAGGTGAGCCAGGACGACCGCGTCGTCGCCGAGGCCGAGACCACGCAGGCGTACATCGACCCCGAAGTTCGGGAGACGCGTCCGCTCCCCGACGAGTGGCGCGAGCGCGTCGCCGAGTTCGAAGGGCTGGACGGCTGAGCGGCGCCGCGGGGGCGCGACTGACTGTCACACCGAGTCGTCGGGGTCGTGTTCCGCGGCCATCCGCGAGGCTTCGGCGGCGTAGCGCTCGCGCTCCTCGGGGTCGTCGACGTTCCCGAGGTTCTTCGGCGAGACGTCGACGGCCGCGGCGGTCTCGCGGTGGTCGCCAGTGAAACTGGTCAGGGCGCGCTCCTTGCGGAAGTAGCGACGGCCGTCCGCGGTCGCGTAGATCAGGATGATGATGTTCTGTTCGTCGTCGGAGAAAGTTCGATCCACGAGCCAGACGCGGACCGTTTTGTCGGTCATACTCGGAGTTCGGTCGCCGACAGGAAACCGCTACTGCCGGTTCTCGGCGACTGGAAACCGGAGGGTTCAATTCCACCGAGGGGAACAGATCGATTCGCGTGCGAGGGTAGCCAAGCCTGGAAACGGCGGCGGACTCAAGAAGAGCCACTCTAAGCGCCGCTAAGCCAGTAATTCACTCTCGCAAATCCCCGTTCCGTCCCTCGGTTTTGATGGACTCGTTACCTACCAACCATGTTGAACGAGTCCGACGACGATTTGAGTCCGTTCGAGCAACGAACCGTAGAAATAACCTTCCCGCTCGTCCCGAAGGCCGCCTCACGGATGCTCGACTCCAAACAGGAGTTCGACTACCGCGAGCGTCGAGAGGAGTTCGCCAATTGGCTCCTGCTCGAAGGTAAAGACACGCGGGACATCGAGGGATACTCGCAGGCGACCGCTAAACGAACGATGTACCGTGTCAGCTACTTCGAGCGGGCCGTCTGGGAGAAAAAAGACGAGTACGTGCCCGTGATGACCATCGAGCACGCCAATCAGTATATAGAGGGACTGGCATACTCCGACAAGAGCCAGTCGCACAAGCACCACACGCTCCACGCACTGAAACGCTATTTCAAGTGGCGGCACCACGAGTTCGGAGAGCCGGAATGGGAACCGGACAGGGCCTTCACCGTCTCGAACTCGCAGAAGCCACAGGACTTCTTCAAGGAAGATGAGCGTCGTAAGCTTCGCCAGACGGCACTGGAGTACGGAACGATTCCCTCGTACAAGACCGTCCAGACTGACGAGGAGCGGCGGGAGCGTCTCAAGCCACTGGTAGCTGAGTACCACGAGAAAGATGTCGACGATGTTGGGACAGACGACTGGGAGGACATCCCATCGTGGAAGGTCACGTCCCTCGTCTGGACCAGCCTCGATGCCGGTCTACGTCCGGTCGAGGTCGGGAACGCACGAACCGAATGGGTAGACAGTGACAACGCTGTTCTCCGTATTCCCAAAGATGAGTCTGCAAAGAACGAGGCGAACTGGGAGGTATCGCTTCGTAGGAAGACGGCGAAGGCTCTCAACCGCTGGATTCAGGAACGAGAGCACTATCCCGAGTACGATGACACCGACGCGCTCTGGCTGACGCAGAAAAAGAAGCCCTACGACTCGAAGCAACTCGGACGGCTTCTCAGGAAACTCTGTGACATCGCCGGGATTGACACTGCTCGTCGTGACGTTAGCTGGTACTCGATTCGTCACTCGGTCGGGACGTACATGACGCGAGAAGAGGACCTCGCGGCAACGCAAGCCCAATTGCGTCATCTCCGCCCGGAGACCACGATGAAATACGATGCTGCGCCAGTGAGTGACCGGAGGGACGCCCTCGATAGGATGGGATGATTGTAGACGGAAAGAGTAGTTTCAGCCGCCTCAGAAGTCCCTAACATCTCCCACCCCCTACTTTTTATCGGGTTCTCAGGCCCCAGAAGCCCGATGAGCGACAGCAACGACCAATATCGGTTCGGCGAGGACGGCAACCTCGAAGAACCGGACGACGACGAACCCGACGAGGAACAGACCAATGATTTCGGCGAGGAGATGCCGTGGTATGAGACGAAGGGAGCGCATCGACGTGACGTGATGTCGAGCCTATTCCAGAAAGCGGTGCGTCGGTCCGACGAGGAGACTGCGGCGTTCGCAGCGTGGGAACTCGTCCGCTCCGGGGAGGGTTACGAGACCCACTACTGGAACCGCGCCGTTCTCGCCTGCATAGAGGACTTGGTTGCGGGCAACGAGGCGACCGAGCACGTCCTCCGATACGAGAAGCTTGCCAAGAACAGATATGCCGACAACGACTGGGCGCGACGGCTCTGCGCGATTGCCGCCGCGATGGTCTGCGCTCGTGCCCGGTCGAGCCGCGAGACCACTCACGCCAACGGCTATTTCTCGAACACGATGGTCGACCGGGCGCGAGCACAGCAGGACGACGACCACGAGCCTCTGTACGAACCGCCGGTTACAGACGAAGAACTCGAAGCAGACGGTAAGTACGGGTTCATCGCCAAGGACAAGCACACCTACCCAGGGGCCGGAATGGGGCGGGGCTGGGCACACTTCCGGGTCCACGGCGCACGGTGTAGCGACGAAACAGAGCTCGGACGAAAGTGGTGGCGTAGGGTGCTCCGATACGACCATCCCGACTACGCCTACCGTGAGCCGGAGAAAGCGTTCTCCGAGGACGAGATAGAGCACGCCGTCGAACCGACGACCGAGGACGACCCGTGGAGGTGCGACCTCGACGACGACGCGAACCTCGCCGAGTTCGACGAGTAACGGAACCAGCTTTCCGATACCCCTTCTCCCGAGTGTATTGGCGTGAGTTCTCCAAGGCTCGTAACGATATTAGATATCTCCTTAGGCCTATTGCTGATAGCAGAGCCGGTGAGAGTTCGAAACTGATGCTCTATTCTCGTCTCATAGTCTGTCCGTATGCCCCACGGCTCTTTTGTGCCTGTATTTCCTCTGTCAGGTTAGCATGTCCACTCCCAGAAAACCAGCCGGTGGACCCGCCGATGCAACCGCTGACATAGTCCAACGAGCGTGGGAAGGGACCGTTGCCAGCGCTGTCCTGGTCCCCGCGATGCAACTGATTCTTCTGAAGTTCGCCAACGCCCTCCAGCCCGTCGCAGGTAACGCACTGGCTGTCGACCCGATGACGACGCTGTCCACGGCTATCGTTGTCCTGGGCGTGTTGCCAGTCGTCTCGACGCTCGTTTCGACAGCCGTCGCATACGCGGCCGCTGGCTGGCCGGGAGTGGCCTTGTACTACGCTATGTCGACGGGAGCCTCAATGATGCTCGGTGCAGAGCTACTCGGGGCAATCATCTTCATGACCGGCGTCGTGCTGTTCCTGGGTGTCGCCGCGTTCAAGATGCGAAGTAGTCAGCGACGACGGCGTCCACGACGCCCGATGTAGGCCGCTACCTACCCTTCAGACGACGTACCGCCAAGACGCGTGTGTATGTACGTACGCCAGGTTGCATACCCCCGCAGAATCATCCGCATCAGACTCATTTAATATCTGAAACGTTCTAATTCCCATAGGGTCACCAACAGACCCACTGGTATCTATGGCAACTGACTCGACCAGCAGCAGCTACGGCGAACAGCACGCAGTCAAACAGATGGACGTGAACCTCGTGAAGGCCGCCAAGCGGCTCATCTTCGACCAGGCCGGGAGCCTCGAAGATGGTATCCGCGAAGGCGTCCAGAACGGTGTCGACGCCCCCGGTAGCTCGCACGTCCAGGTCGCGGTCCAGCCCAACCAACAGCGCACCATCATCTGGGACGACGGCGGTGGGATGGACCTCAGCAACGACGAGGTCGAGAGATTTCTCACCGAATTGTTCGAATCGACGAAAGACGACGCGGACGCCAGCATCGGCCAGTTCGGTATTGGCTTCGCCCAGATGCTCGCCAAAGCGAAGACGACGGTCTACACGCGCGAGTACATCGTCCAGTTCGATGCGCGCCAACAGTCCGAGTGGTCGAACAGCCCTATTGACTATCGGCTCTTCGCGCCAGACGAAGTTGCCGAGGGCAACGACGAAATGAATCCCCGTTCGGCGTTCCCCGGTGAGCCGCGCTTTGAGGAGTTCGACGGATTCTGGGTAGAGTTAGAGCACTACGAGGACCAGGTACCCGACAGTGACGACCTCGGGGACTGGGACGACGTGACCGGCGAACTGCGTTCACGGTTCAAGTTCATTGCCGCTGCAACGGGGGTGCGCGTCTACCTGAACGGCGAGGATATCTCGCAACCACCAGGCGAGCGGTACGGCAACTACCAGACCTACGAGGACGAGCAGGTTTACATCGCGCTCAAGCACTCGTCGTATGGGAATGTCTCGGTCTACAGCAACGGCATCCACGTCGAGAATCAGTACCGCGACGGCGTCAAGGGATACGTCGTCACTAAAGAGAACCTCAGTCTCAACATGAGCAGAGACGAGGTGAAATCGGACTGTCCTGTCTGGGCCGAGGTCGAGCCCAAAGTCTCGGACCTGACGAAACAGGTGCTACAGGACACGTCCGACAGCAGACTTAGTGAGTCCGGTCGAACCGCTGTCGCCCGGCTGGTACGGGAGGGTCACGACGACATGGCTGACCGAGAAGTATTCGAGACCGCCAACGGAGAGACCGTCTCGCTGAAGGAAATCGCCGACCACGACTCATTGGCGTTCGCCCCGCAGGGCCACCGCCGGGCCGATAAGATGCTCGAACGTGGATTCATGGTGCTCCGCGAACCCGGAGATGGTGGCGACGACCCCAACCGCGAACTACAAGAAGCACTCAGCGAGAACGTCGTCAACGACACGCCCGACAAGCGGGCCATCGACCAGTGGGCGTCGGCCCACGGGGTGAGCGGGGGCTATGAAACGCTCGACGACCCGACCGACTGGAACGCCACGATGGCTGTCGTCGAAACGCTCAACGTTGGCATCGCAGATGAGATAGACGCCGACAAGCGTGAGGTGCGGTTCGGCCAGGACGAGTCGCGGAAGGGCTGGACGGACGGAACGTCGGAAATCGTCGTCACCGAAACCGCGTGGCACGGCGACTACACCGTGGGACGTATCCTGAATATCTGGCGTCACCTATGTCACGAGTATGCGCACGAGGAGGACACCGAAGGGGTGCAGGAAGCGCCGCATGGGGATGCGTTCGCCCGGCGATTCCGGCGGTACATCGACGCGACCGAGCACGTCGCCACGGACCTCATCGACGAGGTCCAGCGCAACGGCAAGAAACAGACCATGGCCGAACACGGCCACCCGCTGAGTCAGTATCGAGTCTGAGCGACCATGCCGGTTTCTCGTCGCTGTTCGCAACTGAGTGTGGCAAACCAGCCACGGGAGTTCTCACACATTGCTCGTCTTCGTTGTGACTCTACAACCACTTGGAACGGGACTGTTTATTACCGGACTGATATACAGGACGTAGCTTTTTTATTATGCAACTCGATATTCAACACGCAATGACCGAAGTCCTCAGAGACCATGACAGCGAATCGGATGATATAGAGGACTTGGAAGTTCTCCGAGACCTTGAAGAGTTGAAGGAGCTTGTTGACCAGGAAGAAAAAAAGAGCGGAAAACAGAGTACCTGGAAGGGAAGCGCATAAGTGACATTGCCTGAAAAAGAATGGCATAGTGACTTCGGACGACCCAACTCTTTCGCGTGTTCTCAACGAAGACCTTCGAACAGAGCGGCGTCAAGAATTAATCGCTGAGATTGAGGACGGTTTCGCGGAGATTCGAGGCGACGAAGACTGTAGGGTAATGAGCCATATTGCGAAGGAATCGATGAACGCTGAAGATGTGAAGGCCTTTGAAGATATGCTCCAGTCGGTTGATAATCCAGATGTTCTATACCTGTTCATCAATTCTCCAGGTGGTGACCCAGAAACGGCTCTGCGTATCATCCATATGTGTCGTGAGCGGAGTGAACATTTCCGGGCCGTTGTCCCTGACATGGCTAAGAGTGCAGCTACGCAGGTTTGTCTGGGAACGGAAGAGATAGCCATGGGGTATAATTCGGAGTTGGGGCCTATTGACCCGCAAATTCCATTCCGTGGGGAGTGGACCGCCGCCTACACAGTCAAAGATGGGTTGGAATTTATCGAACAACGAGCGAAAGACAACCCAGAAGTACCGACACAGATTTATCAAGCCATTGCTCAGCACTATGACCCTGCTTTGCTGAAAGATGCAGACAAGGCAATTGAATATATTCGAGATATGGCTACTGAGATTGCGGGTAATATGTTCGATGATGATGAAGCGGCAACTGAGTGCGTTGAGAGACTGCTGGAGTTGGAGCCACATGCGAAATCAATAAACCCAGACCAAGCAGACGAAATGGGGTTAAATATTTTTGACCTCCGGGAACATGAAGAACTTTGGTCTAATGTTTGGGAGTTATACATACGTAGTGATACAATCATGAGCGAACATAATCGTGATAAGCTCTGGGAAACCCATGAGCATACCATATCCATCGGCGGCGAAGATTAATTCACACACCCGTCATTGTTTATGAAATCCGTGCTGTCATAGAAATAGTTGCCATCCAGTGGTGGTACATCGATTCCAAGACCACCCTCTTTAGACGCTCCACCCATACCGCCGGTCGCGCCGGAAGCCCCTCCGGTCGCCCTCCAATAACCGGGCCATGTTTTCGAGGACGACAGACTGTCACGAACCCGACAGCGAGAATCATCGGTGAAGTCGGGCTTTCAAATACCTCTGACAAGTCCGGTCGGGTGCCGTCTGGCGTATATGGGTAATTAGATGTAATTAAATCCCCGGACTTTACGAATCGATTGCGGGGTTTCGAACGCACGTGACTGAAAGAACCCTGACAATCTGGAGAGTTCCGTCGGTATAATTCTCCGACCTATTCTGTAAGTGATTGTACCTGAACGCGCCCCCACATGTGACATCACCAGACAAGTATCAACAAAACGACTATAATGCCCGAGTGTGTAGTAATAATCAGAGCGGATATATCATGACGCAAGACAGAACCAGCATCAAACTGAGCAAAGAGGTCCGTGACCGATTGAAAGCCCAAGGTCGGAAAGGAGAAAGTTACGACGAGTTGGTCGACCGGCTCATTGACGAACATACCGCTGGGGAGGTGAAGCAGTAATAGATATCTCCAGTGGCCGAATCAGTTTCATAGGCCAGTTCGGTCACTGGAGGTCGGTAATCGAGGCACTCCGGTCGGGTCGATGCCTCAATCCAAATACGTTCGCTTGAGGCTTCTATCTTACGACGGAGTGTCAGCCGATTCTGAAATTGACACTCATGACTGAACAACACATCACCGATGACGAATGTATGTGTAACCAACCAGATAGCGTCCGTCTAAAGAGATTGCTCTTCCACGGGGTTGTAGTCCAATGCAACTCCTGTGGTAAAGAGGTTAACAGAATCGAGGACGCGACTGTCCTTGACCAGTTGGTTGCAAAGCTCTCGCGCCCCGAGTCTGAGCTGGAGGTTACCATCCCTCAACACGCGTGGGACCATGGCGAGTAATAGCCAGATGGCGGAGCTATCGGCTACGACCGCGCCGCCGAAGACTCTCCAAGAATGGCGTGACGAGGCCTACAAGACCATCAAAGGGGTCGTCAACAGTGGCGGACATCATCTGTTGCCTCTGTTGATGGCACTGGGGAAGACATACGCTGGTGGAAATCTCCCCGCTGACCCGGAAGTCGACCACCCTGTAACAGTCCTTACGAAGCAAATCGACACGCGGGAGCAGGTTAGAGACCACGCGCTTGATGCAGGTCTTGACCCCAGCCGAATTAAGGTACTCCCACGGTTCACAGAGGATTGCCCGACAGCCCGAGGGGACTACGACAACCAGGACGTGCCCGGAGTCGACATGGAGTGGTCGGAGCTGATGACTGTACTACAGAATCAGCTTGTCCCCCCGAGTTTGATTCACGAACGGATGGGCGACACCATGCCGTGTCAGCAGGACGGCCAGTGTTCGTACGCGGCGGCCTGTGATTTCAACATCGAAGCTATCGACCTGCTTATCGGTCATCCTGTCCATGCCAACATCGAAAATTACGTCGAAGAGCGGGCTGTCCTGTTCGACGAGAACGCAGGAGGTGCCTTCGAGTACACGGTCGAGGCTCCGGCGTACACGAAAGCCATCAACGTGCTCTTGGAGCATCATCTGGATATCGACGCGACCTCGAAAGACGACCTGGTCCGAGCTACCGACGCACAGCGAGAGCGGTGGCGAGACGCTATCTTCGACCTCGGTGGGTTGGTAAACCCGGAGATTGGCTACTCGAATCAAGGTGGCCGAGCAGACGCTCCGCTCCTCGCGCTTGGCATCCTTTGTGGCACGCCCGTCGAAAACGGCCAGGTGACCGATACCAACCTCCGACGTACCGAGGTAGGAAAGACCGTCGTGCTCCACGACGAGGGAACCAAGCGCGACGACCCAGCCATCATAATTCGAAATCCGCCAGATGCGCTGGCGAGCGCGTGGTCGGTCGTGGCGATGGATGGGACGCCTACCCGGAGCATCTGGGAAGGTCGTCTCGGATTCGACCTCCAGCACCACGACGACTTCATGACCGCCGCAGAGCGGAAAGCGTACATCCGGGACATCCTCGGCTACAACATCGTCCAACTCACGCCCAACCGCACGGTCGTAGCGACGAAAGCCAAGAACGTATCCCGGTGGGTCTTCAACGCGATTCTCCACGAGATTCGGGAGAAACACAACCGCATGGTGCCCGTAATAACGAGCCAGCAGGCCAAGGAGAGCATCATCCACAGCGAGTACGTCTCGAACAAGGAACTCTATTTCGGGAAGGTCCGGAGTCGGAATAACCTCTCACACGAGACACTCCTGGCCGTTCTGGGGTCCATCCATCCGAGCGACCGTGCCATCCAGCGTCTCGCTGCACTTGATGGGCATGCGGTCAAGTCGAACGGGAAGCGAGGTATCGACAAGAGTTACGGTGACATTGGCGACCGATACTACCGGCACCTCGTGCACCACGAAACCGCTCAGGCAATCTTCCGGGTGGCCCGCGAGGACGACGTATGGGGCGCGGACATCTACGTCTACAGCAGTCTCATCCCCGACTGGATTCCCCGTGAGGTCGTCGACGAGAATCCACGAGCCTGGTCGGACGAGATTGAAGACACTATGGCCGTCATCGAAGAGAATGGGTCAGCCACGAAGGGCCTCATCGTCAACCAGACGGGGAATGGCGAGCGCACGGTTGACCGTCATCTCAGTAAGCTCAAGGACCTCGGCTACATCGACGACGTGCAGGGCTTCGGTGGGTACAAGGAATGGGTTGACGACGGTCTCGCGGACCGCAATCCGTACGGAATCGTGGACCTCGAACCATGAGATATGTTAACGGAGTCTTTTTGACTCGCCAGTTCCACAACTAACATACTAATTGTAGAACTGGCGAATCCAAACCTTCTGTGTTAGCATACCACATACTCATCTGGTTTGCACACATCTGAATGTTCGACCAGGGGGCTTGCTCACCCCTCGCCCTGCTATCAATAACGTATAAAAAAGTTATAGAAATATAGAAATCGGCTTAGTGACCCATAGGCGCGATTTATTCCACTGGTGGGTGAAGGTGCCTTCCATGGAGGCTGTCCGAAACGAACAGTCGGGAACGTGGCACTTGGTCGGCTCGCGTGGATGCGGGGCCGAGCCGGATGGGGAGACTGTCGAAGGAAACTGGGCCGAGGTTCGGGACCACGTTGACCGCGATACAGGCGACAGGTGTTCACGGTGTCACTGGCCGAGAAGTTAGTCACACCGGCACGAGTCGATTTTATGCCACGATTATCCGAGCCAGGAAATAGATGATGCCAGAAATGAATACCAGCCAACTTAGGGCACTGATAGCTCCAAGAGAGAGCGGAGAGAGGTGGTCAAGAGATACAACCCCGAGCGAAGCCAGCCAGATGGTTGATGGTAATCCGACATGTACCCACGAGTTGGTCATCTCTCGTCCCACCCCGTGACCATTTTTTCGAAAGGTGGTGTTCCATCGACCGCCAGTTCTACTGTAGCTCCCATCCCGAGAACGGTGTTAATCAGCTCACCTCTGCTCAAACGATTTCTGCTAATCTGCTTTTTCAATTGAATCGCATCCGCTCCAGACACAGTATCAACAGGTCGATTAGCACTCGATAATCCAGCCAAATAACCTGGCCCCTCTAAGAGAATCGACTCATCAACGGCTGAAAAGAGCCGTTTCAATACCGGACACGTGATTTTGATAGGGTCACTTTGTAGCCCACCGTGGACCCATACAGGAACGTTAAATGTGCGAAGTAAAAGCGTCCAAGTCGCATCTTCTATAGTTGTGGTTTCTCCGGTCTCTTTGTCAAATTCGACTGCTGGAAATGTATCTTTGCTAATTACCTCAATACGCTTTTCGCGCTCTACCCATGTTCGAATCGTTCGGTCGGAGGGACGCTGTTCTAATTCATCAACCCGCCGCCGGGCTGCGTCACGAACGAGTTCTGAGCCAGATGAGTAGCCCCCCTGCTCTGCGACTGCTTTGATTTGCTCTTCGAGTTTGTCTGGAATTTGTGGACGCATGATGTACATAGAAGTACTTGGTATGTACTGAAAAAACTTGGGAGAACTGAACGGTAAGTACGATTGCGGAGTAAGGAGAGTAGCGGGAGTCTCTTCTTGGATTCGCTTGTCGTTGGTTCCTCAGTCTATGCGTTATCCGACGTAGGCCAGGGTAGCATCGTAATGTGCGGGCCGTCCGGACTCATCCGGCTCTGCTATCAGTATCGGATACCTGAAAAGTCCTTAACTAATTCACGTCAGAAACTGCTGCAATAGATGAGACTTTACAAATACATAACCTATACAACAATAGGGAATCAAAACCGGATAGCGACGGCTCTGGAGTCAGAGTCAGAAACCCGGTGTAGTGGCACCGGGCCGGTGTTGGTTCCCTGGAACGAGAACCAATGGCACCACCATGGACTACTGGCGAGACTGGCAAAAACTCATCGCCAATCGCCAACGGCGAGAAGGACAGGATTCTCAAACGACACGCAGCGCAGGTCAACGGTCACGACCTGGCGAAGTGTGAAGGCTGGGAGGGACCCCTCACTCCGGAGGAGCGTCGAGACGGCGCGTCGGCCTGGTACACGTTCTGGGCCTGCGAGCGGTGCCAGCGAGAAACGGTCGAACCGCCCCACCGTTGGGAGACCGTCCCGTGCGACCCGGAGGGTGAGCGATGAGCGGCAACCTCCCACCGGGCGTCACGCCTGCTGACATCGACCGTCACTACGGCGGCGGTGTCCCGGACCACGAACACGAGTGGATGCCCGTCGAGGGGCTCTCACCAGTCCTCGAAGACATGGCGGCCATCTTCCACGAGCAGTGCCGCTTTGCGGAGGTCGTCGACAGCTACACTGACCACCGACGCGACGAGACGTATTACGAAACTGGCGCGGAGTGTGAGGCCGAGCGCCACTACCGTTTCGAACTCGCCTACGTCGTCGACGAATCGGGAACTCGGCTGGACCGCGACGACATCGACCGGCTGGAAGAGGAGAACGACGAACGGTTCGAGACGGTCATCGAGGCGGTGATTGCGGCGGAGCGGGCGTTCCCTGACGAGGCGGAGGTTGTCGACATTGACCCTGACCGACGCAACGGTCAGGTGGTCGTCCGACACGATGGCTTCAAACTCGGCTACGAGCCGGAGGGGGATGCGTGATGCCTCGAAACGACGAGTCGCCCTCCTGTCGGGAACTCGGATGCAACCGCGAGGCGACTCACACGGTTGTCGTCAACGCGCCGGGTCGGGGCTACGCGGAAGACCCCTGCTGTACGGAGCACGCCGAGAAGGCGCGCAGTCACGTCTACGTTCGAGACGTACGACAGCGAGGAGGTGAGGCCTGATGTCCTCGGAGACAGCGGAAACGGACATCGGGCCGGAACCTCGGACACTTCGCGCGCTCACCGAGACGATGTCGGTGCTCCCAGAGATGGGGCGAGCGAAAGGAGCCGAGGACCTATATCTCGTGGTCTCAGAGAGCGGAAAAGAGTACCTCGTCGATGCCCGCGATTGGTCCTGCGAGTGTCCTGACGCAACCCATCGTGATGTCCGGTGCAAACACCAGCGTCGAGTGGCCATCCACACGCATCGACTCGATGCCGACGAACTCGAAGAGGAACTGACGACGACTGTTCAGGACATCGAGGCCAGTGCCGAACAGCTGCACGAGAAGGCCCACGACCTCGAATCGACCGCTGACGAACTCCGTGATGCGCTGGACCGGCTGGCGGAGGTGGCATGATGAGTCGAGAGGAAAGCCTGAGTTCGTCTGGAACCAGGGGGTTCGGAGCCGAAGATACCGCTCCAGGGCCTTCGAGTACGGGAGGTCATGTAGAGGTTTCGACGGGGCACGTCTACCACGGACGCCGGGACCCGACCGCGCCGGTCGGCGAGGAGTGTACGGTCACCGTTGACAGCGAACCGCTGGACTGTCGGTACGACCTGCTCTCTGCGAGCCCTGCTGGTTTCGAGTGGAACTACAGGGGTAGCGGCCCCGCGCAGTTGGCGATAGCGATACTCGCGCACGCGTACGACGACAACTTCGCTTGCGAGCACTACCAGCGGTTCAAGCGGGAAGTCGTAGCGAACCTTCCCGAGGACAGGTGGACGCTCAGAACGTCAGACCTCGATGCGTGGCGTCGGGAGGTGGTTGGCGATGCTTGAGTTGTTCGTCCGGCTGATGGTCTGGTGGTTCCGCCGCTGGTATCCCGTCTTCCGGTTCGTGGGTCGGGTCACTGGACGCAAGGAGTTCATGGAAACAGCCATCGAGACGAGCGAGCAGAATATCGAGCGGATTCAGGCCGCTCTGAGGGACGACGAATGAGCCGACCAGACCCAGCGGCGGCGCTCAACGGAGTTCAGAGTGGCCCATGGTGTGACTCGTGCAATCGGCGAATCAACCATGGCGACAAGGCTGGGATGTACGTGACGTGGTACGACGAGGGCGGCTGGACCCCCAGACGCACCTGGTGTCGTAGCTGTACTCCCGAGGAGGTAGACCCCGGAACCGATGGGGCTGACGAAGCAATCTTACTGGGGGTGTTCTTCGCGCACCGGCTGGTGTCGGTCACCGTCAGAGACAGAAGCCGTCCGGCCACACCGTAGGCTATGGAACTGACCGAACGGGAGTACCGGGCCGTCACGAACATCTGGGGTGACGACACCCCGGACGACCTCCGCGAGATAGACACCGAGCAGTTGGTGGCGATGCACGACCGCGTGACCGATGCCGTACAACTCTCCTATGAGGACGATGATGTGGAGTCGCTGGGGATTCTGCTACCGCTGGAGGGTAAGATAGTACGAGTGCTCCACAGTCGGCTGTGACCTACTCACCGAGAGCGTCGAGTAACTGCTCACCGTTTTCGGTCAAACGGTAGTACTTGGTGTCGTCTTCGACCCGGTCGACTTCAAGCATACCGGCCTCTTGGAGTTCATCCAGATGTACGTAGACCGTCCCACGATTGAGGCCCAATTCGTCTTGTAGTTGATAGCCGTAGCTGGGCTCTTCACGGAGGGTCAGGAGGATGTTCAGCTTTGCCTCGCCGATTAGACTCACACCGAAAAGTGCAGCACAGCGACCCATCAACGCCGTATTGGGTAAAACCAAGACACTTGGAAAAATCCAATATGTTATGCCCTCGTTGGAGCCGCCATGCGAGTTTTCGAGTTCGACCGCGAGGAGGCCGCACCGCAAACGCTGGAATTGGACCGTGGAGCAGTCGAGACCGAATGGCAACTGGAGTCGTGGCTCCACGCGAACCCAGAGGTCATCCTGAATGAACCACTATTGATTTTCGGGCGTCAGTACGGGCTTGACACCGGTATCCCCGACTTGCTGGCCCTCGACCAGTGGGGGAACGTCGTCGTGGTTGAACTGAAGAAGGGACAAAGCGGCTCAGGGAGCGCCAGCGAGGAAACTATTCTCTCGCAGCCACAGAATTACGCCCAGTCGCTCAGTAACTACGATTACGAGGACCTGGAAGACATCTACGACGAGTACAAAGCCAGTCTGCGTGACGGAGAGTGGGAGGTTGGCGATGCAGCGGTACGCGCGGAGTCACTGGTCGAGGCACATGAGACGGTTTTCGGTGGCAATGCCGACCGACTGGGATTCAACGAGTATCAGCGCATGGTTATCCTGGCGGAGGACATCACTTCGCGCACCGAGAGCAATGCCCGCTATCTCCTCGAACAAGGGTTGAACGTCCAGTGCGTGGCTGTTCGCTGGTTTGATGGTCCTGATGGGCATGAGCTGTTGGCGTCCTCGACAGTCCTCGATTATCCGCTGTCTCGCATCCGACCAGAACGCTCGTCGGCTGATTTTTCGAGCCTGACCGATGCGATACGGGACCGAGTTGCTGGTCGGATTGACGACATCGAGGGTATTGAGACGGTTCGGTCAACAGCGACACAAGTCCGGGTCGAATCAGCATACCCCTCTGGACTCCGGTACGATGTGTACGTGCCTGGAAATCAGGCTGGACAACAGGCGAACGTCAGAATGAACGCCAGTAATGTATCCAATGACCACGTAGACGACCTCCGGTCATTACTGATGTCGCATATCGGGGGTATAGACGATTACACGGGAGAAGAAGACCGCGTGATGAACATCGTTCACCGTGACCCCGAGGTCACTATCAGTGACCGGGACATCGACACTATCGAAGAAATTGCCGATGAAGTGGTGTCGCTGGTCGAGTGGTATCAGCCCAAACTCGTCGATGAGTTTCAGCAGAGGGAGTAGCACCGCAGTCAGGGGTCTCGTGCGTCATTTATATGTAACTCCCAGAAACAGTTGAGTACATCTCAAATGAGTCAGGCCACTCTCTCTGAACGTCCCTACGTCAATTCGAATCTGTTCTCCGGGCACTACCTCGACGAGCGCGTGCAAGAGCGCGACGAGTGGGATTGTGACGGTTCGGCCAGCGAGGCGATGGACGAGCTCCAATCGCTATACGACTTGGAAGGCTCACTGGTCGAAGGGTACGGCGAGGACGCACTCATCGACAATTGGATAGACGAGGTGCTGGATGTACTCGGATTCGGCACACAGGAGGAAGTGACGCTTCCCGACGGTGGCGGATTCGTCGACGAACTGCTGTTCGAATCACCGACTGCTCGCCGGGACGCCGCGAAGGTCTATCTCGACACCGAGGACACGACCGACCTCTTCGAGCGCGGGGTTGGCATCGTCGAGGCCAAACAGTGGGACGCCGCGTTCAACGTCCAGTTCAGTGAACAGCGTCCCTACCGTAACGCTTCGCACCAGACGAAACACTATCTGGAGAACACACCGCCGAACATCCAGTGGGGCGTACTCACGAACGGGAAGAAGTGGCGGCTCTACGGTACCAACGACTACGAGACCCAGACCTACTACGAGGTCGACCTCCCCGAACTGCTCGAACGGGGCGACCTGGAGGCGTTCAAATACTTCTACGTGTTCTTTCGGCCCGCCGCCTTCCACGAGTCCGGCGGAGCAACATTCCACGACGAGGTGTGGTCCGAGAGCGAGACAGCGTCACAGGAACTGGGGGAGAATCTACAGGATAACGTCTTCACAGCCCTGCGCGTGCTCGGGCGTGGATTCGTCGAAACCAACGACGACCTCGACATCGACCCCGACGACGAGGAGGCTCTGGACGAACTGAAAGAGCAGTCGCTCGTGTTCCTCTACCGGCTGATGTTCGTACTCTACGCGGAAGCACGCGGACTCATCCATCCCGAAGACCAGCGAGCGCAGGACGACTACGAGGAGAACTTCAGTCTCGATGCGCTCCGGCTCGAAATCCACGATGAAATCGGGGAAGTTGACGAAGGATTCGACGAAGATTTCAGCGACTACTCGACAGGAATGTGGAGTCGACTCGAAGACCTGTTTCGGCTTATTGACGAAGGTGAGGACGACCTCGGTATCCCGCCGTACAACGGTGGCCTGTTCGACCACGAAGCCCATGACTTCCTGACCGAGCACGAGGTCAGCAACCAGTATCTCGCGGAGGTCATCTACCGGCTGTCGACCACGCAGAACGACGAGGGTCGGTATGTGCTGGCGGACTACGCCGACCTCGACACCCGCCACCTCGGGAGCGTCTACGAGGGTCTACTCGAACACCAGTTCCGTATCGCATCCGAGCAGTACGCAGCCGTCCCAGACGACGGCGGCCAGGTCTGGAAGCCCGCCACCGAGGTCAGTGTGGCCGACGCCGTCGAGACCGTCCCCGAGGGCGGCCTCTACGTCGTCAACGACGAGGGCGAGCGCAAAGCGACGGGTGCCTACTACACGCCCGACTACGTGGTGACGTATATCGTCGAGGAGACGGTCGGGCCGCTGGTCGAGGAGATACGCGAGGACCTCATAGACCAGGGTTTCGAGCCGGGCACGCAGGAGTACATCGGGCCGTTCTTCCGGCGTGTAACCGACCTTCGGATTCTCGACCCCGCGATGGGTAGTGGTCACTTCCTGACGAAGGCCACCGGCTACCTCTCCGAGCAGATGATGGCCGAGGTTCGCGAGGCCGAAGAGGAGTTCGGCGTAGCGTTCGACGAACAGCACATTCGACGCGAAATCGCCAAAGAGTGCATCTACGGGGTCGACCTGAACGGGATGGCGGTCGAACTGGCGAAGTTGTCGATGTGGCTGGAGACGCTGGCGGCCGACCGTCCGCTGGCCTTCCTCGACCACCATTTCAAGCAGGGCAATTCACTCGTGGGGTCAGACATCGAGGCCATCGAGGAACTGGAGTCCGATGCGAACGGTGACGGTGACCAGTACTCGCTGGCGGAGTTCGGCGCGACCCGCGAGGGGACCATCGAGCGGCTGATGGACATCTACAGCGAGTTCCTCGCCATCGAGAACGAGACCGTCGAGGACGTGCGAGAGATGAAACGAAAGTACGCCGAAATCGAACAGGACGAACTCCGTCGACGCCTCGTGGCGATGGCGAACGTCCACACCGCCGAGCGATTCGGACTTGATGTTCCCGGTGGTGCCTACGAGCGAATGGCAAAGGCGCTGGAAGATGATGAGGAGTGGGCGGGCGTCCAAGAAACTGATTGGTTCGAAAGCGCACAGGCGACAGCCGGTGAGCAAGACTTCTTCCACTGGAAACTGGCGTTCCCCGAGGTCTTCTACAGCGAGGGCGGAACAATGCGAGAAGATGCCGGATTCGATGCCGTCGTTAGCAATCCACCGTATATCAAAATCCAACATTTACGTAGAGACCAACCCCGAGTATCGGATTACTTTAAATCAGCCGAAAGGTACACTACTACTGAAGCTCGCTTCGACATTTATGCCCCATTTGTTGAGATGGGGGTTAGTATCGCAAATGAAGATAGACTAAGTTATATTCTACCGAACAAGTTTTTCAAATCTGATGGTGGGAAAGCCCTTCGACGTTTCCTTACAGATGAGGGTCTGCTGTCTGAAATTGCTGACTTTGGAAAATATCAGGTATTCAGCGATGTGATAACGTATACGTGTCTACTCTCACTCCACAGTGGCGGTGATTCTTTCGAATATATCCAAGCTTATGATGGCGTTGCGAGTGCTTCGGAACTTCGTGAGCGTCCAAAAGTAGACTTGGATATCTCTGACTTCGGACCTGAGCCATGGGTACTGACTGGACCAAAGGAACAGCGTGTCCTTGATATACTGGAAAGTAAATCCGTTGAACTTGGCACTCTTACAGAATATCTATCGGAAGGAATAGTATCTGGAGATAATGATGTACTATTTGTTAATGTAGAAGAATGGGAAGATGACCAGGTTCGCGTCCACTCAACCGCCAATAAGGAGGAATATATACTTGAAAACGAATTAGTTCATCCGATTATACGAGGTGACGATATCAACCGATACGAGCCTCCAAGAACAGACTTAGCGGTCATATATCCGTATGAGCATACTCGCGGTGACCAGCGTCCTATCCCTGAAAGTCGTTTAGAGTCGGAATATCCTCGAATCCATGACTATCTGAATGATTTCCGAGAGCGATTAGAGAACCGGGGAAGCGACGATATGGAGTACCGTACGTGGTATGCCCTCTGGCGGCCAAGAGAGAAGGCGCTCTGGGACAGCGAAAAATTATTGATACCCGATATATGTGAAGAATCTGAATTTACTACTGACGACGAAGGAGGAGTGTATGTTCCAAACTCAGGATATGGGATTGTGCCGGAGAACAATACCAAGTATGTTCGGTCCTTGCTCATGGCCACTCTCAACAGCACCCCAGCATGGTTCTATATTTACCTCACTTCACCGGTACTGGAAGGTGACTTTCGGCATACGTTAGCTTCGTATCTTTCGCCCATTCCTATTCCAGAACCGGAGCCGAAAGGTGATATAGAGACAGAGAAATTCGATAATCTGGTAGATGAATATATAAAAACAGGTAAAAACCCGGTAGTGGATTCTCCGACCGCGTTCTTATCATTTTTGGGTCGTTTAATGCTGGAACTTCACCGTGACCGTGGTGATTTGAATCTCAATCTCCTTGATTACATTCAGCCTTACTCTGACGGTTCCTCGCTCACTGATATCGGAATCTACCAGCCACCGGAAGGCGTTGGAGATACGAAACTCACCGCCACAAAGGAAGACTACGGAAACATCCGCGTCGGAACGGTGATGTGCGAACGCGAGGACGAGAGCACCGTCGTCACCCACGCGACGGCTCGCTACAAGCCCGAGGACGAGGACGCATATGAGACCGACCAGTGGGGGTACACCGAAACCGAGCCGATGCCAGCGATGCGCCTGACCGACCTATCCGAGACCGAAGCCGACCTCGTGGAGGCGTTCGTACCGGTCGCCGTCGAGAAGGCCGATGGCTTCGCCGGATTCCGCGAGACAGCCACGAAGACGAACTCGCTCGTCGACCGGCTGGAGGCGATAACGCTCCCCGACCCTGACGACGTGGCCGACGACCTCCAACGGTATCGGGAGGCCGTCGAGCGAGCGGCGGAACTCGACGAGAAGATTCAGCGTACCGACGAGTTAATTGACGAAATCGTCTACGACCTCTACGGCCTGACCGACGAGGAAATCGAAATCGTCGAGGAAGCCGTCGCGGACTGACCCCCTCTCACCCCGTGTGTATGTACACACGCGTACCGACGGTACGATTGACTTATCAGTGTGGGATTTTGTTGCTTCAGAGAGGACTCTGCTATCAATATCGGTAGGCCTGCGGCACGTCGGCGGAGCAACCTTTAGTCCAGTTGCCGGACAATCCGTCTGTATGGCTTTCAGCGTCACCTGGCACACTCTCTTGGACGAACTCGACGACCTTCCCGATGGGTCGACGCTCATCACGCCGCTGTCGAACGACCGCTTTCGCGTCACCGACGTACAGGAACAGCGAGTCGTCATCGAGTTCCGTGACCGCGACATCGACGAGACGCGCCCGCTCCAGCGCGACCAGTTCGAGACGCTTTATCGGCGCATCACCGACGAGCAGGACGGTTTCGACCTCGACCGCCTTCCACCCGACGCCGACCCGTATCCCGCCGTGCTGAGTCTCCATCCGCGCTTCGAGGTCGACGAAGACCGAGGCATCATCGTCGAACATGAGGGGCCAACCTCGACGCAACTGCTCGACGGCGAGCCAGACACCGACGCCGACGACCGCTCCGAACCTGAAGGTCTCGACGTGTATGCGGACTCTCTCCTGCTCATTGACGGCCTCGAACGCCACGATGTAGCCAACCTCCCCGAGATGGAGACGGACGCGCTGGTGAACCTCTACACCCTGCTCTCGGACGTACAGCGGGACGCCAACGACCTCCGAAAAGACGTGGCCGACGTGCTGTTGAGTCGTCTCCATCACGACCGTCCGGTGAGCGGGCCGTTCGGCTCTGTCCAGCGAACCACACGCCGGAATCGTTCGCTCAAGGACGACGAGGATGTGCTGGCGGCACTCGAAGACGCGGGTATCGACCGCGAGCGCGTGCTCGGTGTTGACCGCAACAAAGTGGACGATGCGCTCGACGTGACGGAACTTTCCGAGAGCGACGTGTACGACATCGACGAGAGCGAGTACGTCCGCAAGGCCGAGGTCGACGAGGAGCGCAAAGAGACGCGCCTCCAGGGTCTCAAAGACCAGCTTTCCGCCACCGAGGGCGAGGAGGCCGAAGAACTCCGGGAGGAAATCGAGGAACTGGAAGGCCGCATCGAGGAGTTGACCGAGTTCAAGTCCGGCGCATCGTTTCACACGCGGGCTGGCGGTGAGCCATGACCGACCGAGACGAGGAACGCGAGGAGCGCATCGAGATGCGAATCATCGTCGATGCGTACACCGTCGAGGAGCAAGCCTACGGCTGGCACGCCTATCTGGACGATACGATGGATTTTCCCTTCGAGGCGCGGTGTACCACCGAACGCGAGGAGTCACCGCTGAAAGAAGGCGAGACAGTGCGCGTCGTCGGGATGTCCTCGACGGAACCGACGCTCAGCCAGCAGTACGTGACTGTCGAGTGGATGGGCCGAGAACTCGGTGTGCCCCTGGAACAACTGAAGCCTGTCGATGCCAGCGATGGGACCGAACAGGCAATCGCAGACTGGCACTACTGGCTGGAGCGATAGAATCACCAGCGTCCACGGAGAACGCCCTGGCAACGATGACCACCTACCGCTTCCGCGTGAAGTTCGAGTACGACCCGACCGAACTGTGGCGGGACATCGTGGTTGGCGCGGACCGCACGCTTGACGAGTTCCAGACGGTGCTGAACCGCGCGGTCAACCTCGACCAGGACCACCTCTGGTTCTTCGGCACTGACCAGGACTACTGGGACAGCGACGTGCAGTACAAGCGTCCCGGCGAAATCGAACAGTCACCGGGTGGAATGATGCGCGGCGGGGAAGCGTACGACGCAAGCGAGACCACAGTCGACCAGATGACCCGTCAGTTGGGCCTCGATGAACGCGACCGTATCTGCTACCTATTCGATTACGGCGACGAGTGGCGCTTCTACGCCATCCTGAAAGAGGTCGACACCGACGGACCCAGCGATAGCGAGCCGGAGGTCGTCAACAAAAAGGGCGACCCCGTCGACCAGTACGCGCCGCCGGGTGAGCGACTGTAACCGGTTTCTCGCCACGTCCCACGCTCCTGACTCCAGCGAAACCGTTGTCACTACTGAGGGCCTTTCTTCGGTAAATGCCGGTTAGCGTCGATGTGACGCCGCGCTACGTCCGCCGTGCTCGGCAAATCACTCAAGAGCGAATGAAATCGTTCGAGGGAAATGATGACTGGTACAGCGAGGCGGGCGAACAGGGATGGGGGCATGAAGCTCAGAAGCGCCACCTCATCGGTGTCCTGGGAGAGATGGCTTTTGCCACCTACTACGACCTTCAGGTTGACACAGAAACGTTCTCTCGGACAGACGGCGGCACCGATTTCCGTGTTCGGTTTACCGAGCGCGAAACCTCCGATGTCGTAGGAGTCGATGTCAAATGTTCCCCCGCTGAGAATCCCGACCTGATTGTGAAGACCGAGAGCGTCGATGCCGACTACTACGTGCAGTGCCGCCTTCCGGAGGGGCTACCAGAGAATGAGGAGCGGACTACTATCGAGATGATGGGTGGAGCGACCAAAGAGATGCTACTCAACCGAGAGCCTCGGAAGTCGTTGAATTACGGACACTACAACTACCACGTCGCCCCAGAGTATCTCCTGAATTTGCCCTCGCCCAGTGAGGTTCGACCGATAGAGTAGTCGCGCGGGACTGCTCGACGCTGTTCTGATTCACCCCTCAAAACGTCGATTTTGCAGGTCCGCCAATCTCGTTCGACCCCGTTCAACCCTCAAAACGTCCGGTCGAAATCCGTCCCCGACGGCACGGGGTTGGACCCCCCGCTGAGGCCCCAAAACGTCGGTCTCACTTGGTCCGTGGACATGGAATCTTTATTACAGCATGACCCAAAACGTCGGTCGCGGGTCCGTCAAAATCTGACGGTGGAACGAGGACATATCGCCGACGTATGGCGGTTCAATCCGAAAGGGCTTACACAGCCAGCCGACAAGCAAGCATGCGTGCGAGGGTAGCCAAGCCTGGAAACGGCGGCGGACTCAAGATCCGCTCCCGTAGGGGTCCAAGGGTTCAAATCCCTTCCCTCGCATCGCACGCGCGGTGATTCACCGCGCGACGATGCACATGCACTGCCGGCCCAAGCGGGCCCTCGCCAGTGCGGAAGTCCGCGCGGAGCGGTCTTCCCTCGCAAAACTTCTGTCGAACGGTCCCATCGATGATGAGCGCCGCGTCCCCGCAGGAGAGCGCGCTCACTCGACAGACGGATTGAAATGGCTCCTGTGTCTGCGGACTATCGAACGGAATGACGACGATCGTCGCAGTCCGCCACGGTGAGACCGCGTGGAACCGGGAGGGGCGACTGCAGGGCTGGGCGCCCGCCTCACCGACCGCGGCCGAGAACAGGCCGACCGGCTCGGCGCGACACTCGCGGAGAGATACGACATCGACCGTCTCCTGTCGTCGGACCTGTCTCGGGCGGCGGAGACGGCGGAAGTCCTGCGCGAACACGTCGACGCGCCCGTCTCGTTCGAATCAGCGTGGCGCGAACGCGACGTCGGCGTCCACCAGGGCGTCCCCATCGACGAGATCGCCGAGCGGTTCCCCGAGTACGACTTCACAGAGAGCGGCCCGGACGCAGCGCACAGACGACCGGAAAGCGGCGAGAGCCTCGTCGACGTTCGCGACCGTGTCGTCGAGCGCTGGGAGAGGACACTCGCCGAGTGTGGGTCGGGAGAGACCGTCCTCGTCGTGACACACGGTGGCCCCATCCGTCTGCTCCTCGGTCACCTGAAAGACCTCGATATCGTCGACGCGATACTGGAGCAGTCACAGGGCAACTGCTCGGTCACCGAGTTCGCGGTCGACCGCGAGACGGGTGCGGTGCGGATCGTTCGCGAGAACGACACCGACCACTGCTGAGGACTTCCCGTCCGAGGATATCTCCCCTCGCAAGCGTCCCGGAACGACACACTGAGTAGCGACTCGGCCCGATGAGTGACGGATCGATCAGTTCTGCAGACCCAGAGCCACGTTTATACACGATTGTCTCCCAGTGGTAGACATGGCAACTAATGACAAGGGTGCGGGACGCCCGGCGGTCTCCCGACTCGACAACACGGCCTTTTTCGACATCGGCGAGCGCGACGGCTACGTCCGCATCGACCAATCGCAGGGCGGGCGGACGCTGTACACGCCCGAGCAGGCGCGGGATCTGGCGGTCGCCATTCTCGAAGCGGCCGACGAGACCGAGGGCGGCGGGCGACTGGCCGACGACCCCGAAGCGTGAGCGCGGCCGGCCGAGCGGCCGGGGCGTAGCGAGCGAAAACACAGCGGCTATTTGTCCGGTCGTTCCAGGCCATGGTATGGCAGACGCTCACAGGCGGGTGGCGGTGGCCGAACGCGCTGCGCGGGCCGGCGGCGCCGTCGCTCGCGACGCCTTCCGGGGGGAACTGCGCGTCGAGACGAAAGCCGACAAGAACGACCTGGTGACCGAAGCCGACGAGGCCGCCCAGCGGCAGGTGATAGCGACGGTCCGCGAGGAGTTCCCGAACGACGCCGTCGTCGGCGAGGAGGAGGCGACGCCGTCGGGCGGTCCCGGCGAGGACGTCGAAGTCCACAAGTCCCTGCCCGAGGGGCGAGACACCTGGGTTATCGACCCCATCGACGGGACGACGAACTTCGCGGGCGGCCTGCGCCTGTGGGCGACGAGCGTCGCGGCGGTGGCCGGCGGCGAGGTCGTCGCGGGCGCGACGTACCTCCCGACGGTCGACGACATGTACGCCGCGGGCGACGACGGCGGCTCACGGAACGGGTCGCCCTTGGCCGTCAGCGAGAAGACCGACCCGGAGACGTTCATCGCCGTGCCGGTGGGCGCGTTCGCCCGCGAGGACGGCGGGGCCGAGCGATTCGGCGCTGGCTGTGCGGCGGTCGGTGAACGGCTCGGCGATCTCCGGCGGTTCGGCAGCATGCAGGCGACGCTCGCGTTCGTCGCGAGCGGCGAGATAGACGCGACGTTCGACCCCGAGCGCGAGGCCGTCTGGGACACGCTCGCGGGCGTCCACATGGTCCGCGAGGCCGGCGGGACCGTGACGGACATCGAGGGCGAGCCCTGGGAGCCCGAGAGCGAGGGGCTGGTCGCCTCGAACGGCGAGGCGCACGGGACCGTCCTCGACGTTGCGCGTGCGTCGTCCGAGCGCACGGGACCGGAAAGCTAAACAGCGACGCTCGCGGCGTGTCGGGCATGGACGGCGAGTACCTCACGGAACGGAACTGGCTGGCGGCGTTTTTCGCCGCCCTCGCCGCGCTCGTCGGCGGGTCGATCCTCGCGCCGAAAGCGGTCTACGACCGCTTCATCTGGCAGTACTTCTGGGGCCCCGTCTACTCCGACGCGAAGGGCGCCGTCTGTGCCATCCGCGACGGTGGACAGACCTCGCTGTACTACGACGCCTGCCCGGCGCCCGCCGAGTCGGCGGTCGTCGCCGAGACCGGCTACACGACCGTCTCGACGGTCGGCTACATGGCCGTGCTCCTGTTCATGATGGTCGGTGTCGTGCTCGTCCTCGACCGGCTCGAGGTCGGCGAGGACCCGCGGCTGTTCTTCTCGCTGATCCCGTTCATGCTGTTCGGCGGGGCGCTCCGGGTCGTCGAGGACGCGAGCGACATGGCCGTCGCGGTCGGCGTCGACCCCGTGCTCTCCTATCCGCTGAACACGCTGTTCATCAGCCCGATCATCTACGTGACCGTCTTCCTCGTCACGTTCGGGGCGCTCCTGGCGAGCATCTGGCTGGAGGCAAACGACTACGTGCCCGACAGGTACACCGTACTGACCGGGATCGGCGCGGCCGTCCTCGGGCTCACGCTCGCGTATCTCGGCTACGTCTCGGTGTCGACCGACTACGTCGACTTCTACCCGCAGATCCTCATCGTCGACGTCGGCCTGGCGTCGGTCCTGGCGTACGGCCTCTACGTGGCCGCCGACCGCTACGAGGAGCCGATCCACGCCGGGACCGGCAAGATCGGCCTGTTCGTCCTCTGGGCCCACGCCATCGATGGCGTCGCGAACGTCGTCGCGGCCGACTGGCTCCCCGAGCTGGGCCACCCCTCCGAGGGCTACGGCGCGAAACACGTCGTCAACCGGGCGATCATCGACATCACCGACTCCATCCAGCCCGAATCGCTCTCGTCGGTCGTCGGCACGTCCTGGCCGTTCCTCGTCGTGAAACTCGCCGTCGCGCTCGGCATCGTCTGGGTCTTCGACGAACAGATCTTCGACGAGAGCCCGCGCTACGCCATTCTCCTGCTGATCGGGGCGGTCGCAGTTGGCCTCGGACCCGGAACCCGCGACATCCTGCGGGTCACCTTCGGGATCTGAGCGGTTCGGACGCCGCCCGATTTCACACTGGCGCCATCGAACGCCGAGCCGACGGCTGGCCGGCAGCGCAGAACTGAATCAGGTAGTCGTCAGACCTGTTCGAGGGCCGATTCGGGGTAGTACCGACTCCCACAGGTCGGACACTCCGCGACGGTCAGCGGCCCACGGTCGGGCGACAACTCCACTTCTGCCCGCTGCAGCGGCTGGTTACAGTCTGTACACGGGAGGTCGAACTCTGATACCATGATGTCCCTCTGCCCATCCTCGCTCCAACAGGAGAAGCGACGGCGGATTGGCATGTGAACACACAACACCCCATCGCTTAAATCCTCGTATCCCTCGGGTATCTGCGACGTTTTTCGCAACCCGTCTACGAAGAAACCGACACTGCTGTCCCGCGATTTCGGCCGGCGTCAGGGATACGGGTGGTGCTCGCGGTCGAGGTCGGCCTCGAAGCCCAACTGCTCGGGCACGGTCCGGGCGCGCTCGCCGAAGAAGGGGTCGTCGAAGAAAAGCGGCTGGGCCTCGGGGACGAGCACGCGCACGGCCTCGAAGCCGAGTTTCTGCACGTCCCGCGTGGTCGTCCGCGCCGCGAACACGTCCAGGTCGGCAGCTTCGACGCGGTCGGCGACGGCCCGCAGGTGACGCCCGCCCGAGGGCACGTCGTCGGGGCCAACCGCGGCGGCCGGCACCTGCTGGTCGGGGTCGACGAACGATTCGACGGGCGCGGGGTCGCGGGCGTACGGGCCGATCGCACCGTCGACCGTCTCGGCGTCCTCGGGCCCCATCTCGCGGAGTTCGACGAAGTTCTGGACCGCCTCGGCGAGCGCGCTCCGGGCCGCCCGCTCGGGGTCGAGATGCGCGGCGGTGCCCAGCGCCAGTTTCGGGTACTCCTCGCGCCGAACTGCGACACCGACGACCGGAATATCGACGTCCTGGGTCAGGAGCAGGGCGGTCACCTCCAGGTCGTCGGCGCCGGCGCGGGCCGCGAGCTGTTCGAAGGTGGGGTCCTCGACGACGAGTTCGAGCGGGTCGTACGAGGAGTACCACGCGATGGTCGAGGCGTCGCGTTCGATCACCTCGTACAGCCCCGACAGCAGCGCCTCGACGGTGGCGTTGCCGAGGCCCAGTCCCGTGGTGACCGACGGCTTGATCGTCCGCTCGGGCGGCGGGTAGTGGACGAGTTCGGCCGGGAGCGAGGCCGGATCCCCGGTGAGAACGTTCTCGCCGCGGACCCAGGGCCGCTCGGCGTCGTCGCGGCCGTCGGGGTTGTCCCCCGCCGCGTCGGTCCCCCCCGCCGCGTCGATCCACTCCTCCGGGCGGACGAACGCCGACGGCGGGACCGCATCCGCCAGATCCGTCGCGGCAGTTCGGCGGAACTCCTCGCCGTGGTAGACACCGGCGCAGTAGCGTTCGAGCCCCTCGCCCAGCGCCTTCATGAACGCGGCGTCCCAGCCGGCGTCGACGCCGGCGGCCTGTCGCGGCGCCGCGGCGTCGGCGAACCCGGACGTGTCACAGAGCTGTGCCAGGTAGTACGGTGCGGGGTAGGATTCGGCCTCGCCCACCTCGGCGACGATGCCGACGCGGTCGTCGAGGGCGCGTTCGGCCCGTTCCAGAGAGCGGTCGAGCGGCCGGTCGACGGCGTTGCCGTCGAGGACGCGATCGCGGTCGCCGCCGCAGTCACAGCCCGGCACCGGGAGGAACTCCCGACGGGTGTATGGGAGCTCGACGACGGTGCCGAGATGGTCGGGCGAGGCGGGGTCGAGGAAGGTGGCGACTTCGCGGCCCGCGACGGCGCCGGCGAAGCGGGCCGTCGCGTCGGCGGGCGGGCTCGTCGGTTCGGCGTCGGCCTGTGCGTTCGAGCCGACGCGCGCGGAGAGACAGCGGTAGCAGGCTCCCTCGGGGTCGAAACTGGCGACGGCGGCGTCGACGAGCGGGTAGCCGCCGACGCCGCCGAGTTCGACCGCGAACCAGGGGATCCCCGCGTCGCGCGCCCGGTCGCTGGCGTGTTCGAACGTGGCCGCGCCGGCCTGGTCGACGACCACCGCGAGGCGGTTGGCGGGACCGATCCGCGTGGTCTCGACGCGTTCGACGTCCGCTTCGGTGTCCGCGAGCGCCGTCTCCACGGCGTCCGCGGCCGGTCCGGATCCGACAACGGCGACTGTCATGCCCGCTCGGTGGGTCGGCGGGGGCAAAAAGACGTGGGGCTCGGCCGCGCGAGCGCGCTCAGTGGGCGTGCTCGTGGGCGCGCTCAGCGGTCACGCTCGGCGGCCAGGCGCCGTGCTCAGCGGTCACGCTCGGCGGCCAGGCGCCGTGCTCAGCGGTCACGCTCGGCGGCCAGGCGCTCGCCGACGAGACCGGCCAGGTCCGCGGGGTCGGCCGCGGCAAGTTCGTCGTCGCCGAGGCGGAGTCGCAGGCGCGGCCGGCCGACGTCGATAGGGACTTTCTCGGTGTCGATGAGGCCGCTGTCTTCGAGCTGGGTCTTCTTCCGGGAGAACGTCGCCTTGCTCGCGAGGCCGACGTCCTCGCCCCACTTGCTGACGTCGTAGAGCAACTCGCCGTTGCGAGCGGCCACGAGGAGCGTGATCGTCACCTCGTCGATCCCCTCGCCGTCGCCCTTGGCGACCGACAGCGAGTCGAGTACCGCGTCGAAGTCGGCGGCCGTCCCCTCGCCCAGGTCGGTCGCGAGCGTCTCGCGGACGCGAGACAGCGGCGGCGTTCGAAGGGTGAACTCGTCGCTGGCCGCCCACGACCGCTCGTAGCGGTCCCGGACCTCGGTAACGAACGCCTCGTCGGTCGCGGTGAGTCCGCCCACGCTGTCGCCGCCCTCAACGAGCGAGACGACGGTGTCGTCCGCGACGACCAGCGACGCCTTCGGTGTCTCGCCGAGGACGCGGATCGACAGCGTCTCGGCGGCGACCAGGTCCGCGGTGTGACCAGCGACGATGAAATCGGCCACCGCGGCCTTCAGCGGGTCTTTCGCCGCGAGCAGTCGAACCGTCGGCGGGTCGTCGAGCCCGTGGAGCCGGAAGACCAGATCCGAGATACTGTCGCCGATCGGGTTGACAACGTACACCTCGCCGTCGACCTCGCTGAACGCCGCCGAGAGAACCGCTCCCACGTCGTCTTCCAGAAACGTCGTGTTCATGCGCCGGCTGTGTGTTTCGAATTATCACACTTAATTTTACCGGGCGGGTGGGGTTGAATTCGCCTCGATAGCTGGTGAGAGTTGCTCCCCATCGGCGCGGGCAAGTGGCACCCACCCCTTCGGCGTGGCGCGAGGTGTGCGTCACAGGCAACAGCGGATAAATAGATTATTGACGCGCCCGTGAGGAGGTGGGAGTACAATGGACTACGACACCGTGCGGGAGGTGGATCCGGAGGCCGCGGACGCGCTCGCGGCGGAGGTCGAGCGTCAGGGCGACACACTGGCGATGATCGCGAGCGAGAACCACGTGAGCGAGGCGGTTCTCGAGGCCCAGAGCTCCGTGCTGACGAACAAGTACGCCGAGGGCTACCCCGGCGAGCGCTACTACGGCGGCTGCGAGCACGCCGACACCATCGAACAGCTCGCCATCGATCGCGCGAAGGAACTGTACGGCGCGGAGTACGTCAACGTTCAACCCCACTCGGGGTCGCAGGCGAACATGGCCGTCTACATGGCCGTCCTCGAACCCGGGGACAGGATCTTCTCGCTGGACCTGACCCACGGCGGCCACCTCAGCCACGGCCACCCGAAGAACTTCGCCGGCCAGGTCTTCGACGTCGAGCAGTACGAGGTCGACTCCGAATCGGGCCGGCTGGACTTCGACGCCATCCGCGAACAGGCCGAGGAGTTCGACCCCGACATGGTCGTCTCCGGCTTTTCGGCCTATCCCCGCGAGGTCGACTGGGAAGCCTTCCAGGCGATCGCAGAGGACGTCGACGCCTACCACATGGCCGACATCGCGCACATCACCGGGCTCGTCGCCGCGGGCGTCCACGACTCGCCCGTCGGCGTCGCCGACTTCGTGACGGGGTCGACGCACAAGACCATCCGCGCCGGTCGCGGCGGGATCATCATGGCCGACGCGGAGTACGGCGACGCCGTCGACTCGGCGATCATCCCCGGCACGCAGGGCGGCCCGCTCATGCACAACATCGCCGGCAAGGCCGTCGGCTTCAAGGAGGCCCTGCAACCGCACTTCGAGGAGTACGCCGAACAGACCGTGAAGAACGCGAAGGCGCTCGGCGACCACCTCCAGAAACACGGCTTCTCGCTGGTCTCGGGCGGCACCGACAACCACCTCGTTCTCGTGGACCTGCGCGACTCGCACCCGGACGTGACGGGCAAGCAGGCCGAGGAAGCGCTCGAGGACGTCGGCATCGTCCTCAACGCGAACACGGTTCCGGGCGAGACGCGCTCGCCGTTCGTCGCCTCGGGCATCCGCGCCGGCACGCCCGCGCTCACGACGCGCGGCTTCGACGCCGACGCCTGCGAGACGGTCGGCCACTGCATCGCCGAGGTCATCGACAACCCCGACGACGAGGACGTCAAGGCCGAAGTCGCCGAAATCGTCAACGGCCTCTGCGAGGAGTACCCGCTCTACGACGACGGCGAGGGCCTCGTCTTCGAGTAAGACGGTCTCGTTTTCGAGCAAGTCACCGCTCGCAGGCACCTACGAGACGCGGTCCGAGCGACGGGTATCGCTCCGTCGGATCAGGTCGCCGTCGATCCGGATCTCGCCGCTTCCGTTCACCGTCACGACGTGGTCCGGGACGTCGAACGTCAGTTCCCAGCGGTCGTCGTCGCTGTCTGCCAGCGACCGTATCGCGTCGGTCGCGACGTGGTTGTGGAGCGAGTACGGGAGTTCGTGCGGTTCGACCCCTTCGAACGCGGCGAGCGCTCGTACGACGTCGATCACGAGGTCGTCAGTTCCGGTCATGCTTCCCGCCCCTGTTGTGCCTCTTCGAGTCGCTGGCACTCCTGTGTCAGTTGGGGCGGGATCTGGTCGGCGCTGGCGTGTAGCGCCGCGAACACCGTCTCGACTTCCTCGAACGCCGGCCCGCGCCACACCCGGAGCGGGTCGTTGGCCCATTCGACGAAACCGCCGTCGGCGAGCATGGGGAGGTGCGTGTGGACGAGGTCGGCGTAGAGGTCCTCGGGGTCCCGGAGGAGATACGGCGGGTTCGCCGCTTCCGGGAGGTCGAGTTCTCGGCCGGGCGGCGCCTCCATCAGCGCGACGACGATCTGGCGACGGGGCTCCGCCGTGAGTACCCGAAAGACCCGGTTCCAGCGTTCGATCATCGCTGCCGCCCGTTCGTTCCGGGCACCCGTCATACGCTAGCATTCCACAACAACGTACAAACATTTTCCGCCTCCACCAGTCCGACCCCAACCTTTTGCGCCGCCCACTCGGACCATCGCTCGTGACCGATAGCGTGACTCTCTCGCGGCGTGACCTGCTCGCGCTGGGCGCATTGGTGGGGCTCGCGGGCTGTACCGGTGACGACGGGGGCGCGACCGACTCGACGACGGTCGGGAGCGCGGGGTCGACCTCAACAGGCGCTGACGCCCGCCGGACCTCAACAGGCGCTGACGCCCGCCCGACTGTGACGGACGCCGGGCCAGCCGGTCAGACGGACGAGCCCGACCTCCGCGAGGCGAACGTCGTCGGGACCACCGTCGAGCGGTCGGACGGGTCGGTGACGTTCGAAGTCACGCTCTATCACGACGACGACGGCGAGGACGGCTACGCAGACTGGTGGCAGGTCGAATCGCTCGCGGGTGAGCGACTCGGTCGGCGGGACCTCACCCACCCGCACTCGACGGCGCCGTTCACGCGCTCAGGGACGTTCGAACTCCCGGAATCGGTGTCCTGTGTGGTCGTCCGCGGCCACGACCAGACCCACGAGTACGGCGGCCAGGCCGTGCTCGTGAACCTCGATACGGGAGCGATGAGCACCGTCGACCAGGGGAGCGAACCGCGCCCGTTCACCGACCGCGACTGTCCCTGAGCGTATCCGGGAGCCAGAGTCCGACAGACGCGCCGTTTATAGGCATCCCCGCCCGAGTTCCGACCATGACAGAGTCGGACGCCACGGACCTCGACGCGACCGATCGGGCGATACTCAACGCCTTCCAGGGCGGGTTCCCGGTCGTCGCGGACCCCTACGAACCGGCGGCAGAAGCGCTGCGCGACCACGGCGTCGACGTGACCGCCGCGGAACTACAGGAACGCCTCGCCCGCCTCGAAGACGAGGGCGTGCTCACGCGATTCGGCGCGCTCATCAACGCCGAGGCGATCGGCGGCACGGCCACCCTCGTCGCCATGCACGCCCCCGAGGAGCGCTTCGACGAAGTGGTCGAACAGGTCAACGCCCACCCCGAGGTCGCGCACAACTACGAGCGCGAGCACCCTCATCTCAACGTCTGGTTCGTCGTCTCCGTCGCCGACGAGGACCGTGTCCGGGAAGTCCTCGACGCCATCGAGGCCGAGACCGGCCAGGAGACCTACAACCTCCCGAAACAGCGGGAGTTCCACGTCGAGGCGAAGTTCCCCGTCGAGGGGCCCCTGGAGGACGTGCCCGGCGGGATCGATCTCTCCGAGTTCGGGCCGGCGGTCGAACCGACCGACAGCGAGACGCTGACCCCGCGCGAGCGGGATCTGGTGATAGAGATCCAGGGCGGACTCCCGACGACGCTGACGCCGTATCGGGACGTCGCCGACGCGCTCGACGAGGACGTCGAGTGGGTACTGGAGACGATCAAACGCTTCGACGCCGAGGGGAAGGTCCGCCGCGTCGGCGTCATCCCGAACCACTACGCGCTGGGCTACTCCGAGAACGGGATGACCGTCTGGGACGTGCCCGACGACGTGGTCGAGGAGGTGGGGCAAGCGGTTGCGGCTTTCGACTTCGTGACTCACTGCTACCGTCGCCCGCGCCACGAGGGCGTCTGGCCGTACAACTTCTTCGCGATGACCCACGGCCGCAGCGAGGCCGAGAGCGACGCCCGCGTCGAGCAGGTCCGAGAACGCATGGCCGAGTTCTGGGACGTCACCGACGACGACTGGGACACCCTGTTCTCGACGCGAATCCTGAAGAAGACGGGCATCAGGATCGCCGACCGCGCCGACGCGAACACGGTCGCGACGGACGCCGAGGGCGAGTCCGAAGACAGCGAGGCGGCAGACGACGCCGAGGCGGAGGCGCCGCCCGAGGAATGATCCCGCTGTTGCACGACTTCGAGGGCGAGACGGTGCTGGTGTTCGGCGGCGGCCGCGTCGGCGCGCGGAAGGCCCGGCGGTTCGCCCGCGATGCCCGCGTGGTCGTGGTCAGCCCCGACTTCGCGGACGCGGATTTCGGGGACTCCGAGCGCGTCCGGGAGCGACCCGAACCCGAGGACGTGCCGGCGTGGTTCGACCGGACCGAGCCCGCGCTGGCCGTCGCGGCGACCGACGACGCCGACCTCAACGAGGCGGTCGAGCGCGAGGCGCGCGAACGCGGCGCGCTGGTCAACCGCGCAGACGAGTCGGGCGACCGGGATCCGGGGAGTGTCGTCGTCCCAGCGACGGTCCGCGACGACCCGGTCCTCGCGGCGGTCGCAACCGGGGGGCGTAGTCCGGCGCTGAGCAAACACCTGCGCCAGCGGATCGAAGCCGAGATCGGCGGGGCCGGCGAGATGGCGACGCTGACCGCGGACATCCGGGACGACCTCAAATCGGCGGGCGTGGCGCCCGACGACCGGCGCGCGACCGTTCGGGCCGTTGTCAGGTCGGACGCGGTTTGGAAGGCTTTAGATAGCCGGAACGCAAAGCCTCGGCAAGTGGCAGCCGACGTGATAGCTGACGTGACAGGTGATCCGTCGTGAGAGGTGAACTGGCGTGACAGTCGGAACGGGCGTGATTTCGGGAGCCAGCGTCGCCCACGAGCGCGCGACGGTCGACGACCTGGAGACGGCGAGCGTCGACAGTCAGCGGGCGGCCGTGGAGCAACTGCGGTCGGTTCCCGCCGTCGAGGAGGCGTACGTCCTCCAGACGTGCAACCGCGTCGAGGCCTATGTCGTCACCGGCAGCGAGGCCGACGGCCGCGCGGCGCTGGACGTCTTCTTCGAGTCGGTCGCCGACCGCGTCGTCACCGACCTCGGACACGAGGAGAGCCTGCGACACCTCATGCGCGTCGCCGCCGGGCTGGAGTCGCTGGTCGTCGGCGAGGACCAGATCCTCGGCCAGGTCGGCGACGCCTTCGAGGACGCCCGCGCCGCCGACGGCATCGGGCCGGTCCTCGACGCCGGCGTGACGAAGGCGATCCACGTCGGCGAGCGCGCGCGGACCGAGACGGCCATCAACGAGGGGTCGGTGTCGCTGGCGACCGCCGCCGTCCGCCTGGCCGACGAGGCCGTCGGCGTCGACGGCGCGGAGGCGCTGGTCGTCGGCGCCGGTGACATGGGCCGGATCGCGGCGAAGACGCTGGCCGACGACGCCGCGCACCTCACCGTCGCCAACCGGACCCGCGAGCGCGCCGTGCAACTGGCCGAGACGCTGGACTCGGAGACGAGCGTCGTCGGCGTCGACGACATCGAGCGCGCGACCGGGCGGGCGAGCGTCGTGGTCACCGCCACGGCGAGCACGGACTACGTCCTCGACGCGACGACGCTGGCCGACGCCGGCGACACGTTCGTCGTCGACATCGCCCAGCCCCGGGACGTCTCCCCCTCGGCCGCGGACCTGTCGAACGTCTTCGTCCGCGACATCGACGACCTCGAGAGCGTCACCGACGAGAACCGCAAGCAACGCGCCGAGGCCGCGACGGTCGTCGAGGAGATGATCGACGTGGAGTTTGAGCGCCTGCTCGCCCAGTACAAGCGCAAGCGCGCCGACAAGGTCATCTCGGCGATGTACGAGTCCGCCGAGCGCGTCAAGGCGAGCGAACTCGACCGCGCCCTCGACGAGGCCGACTTCGACGACGAGCAGCGGGCGGTCGTCGAGTCGATGGCCGACGCCATCGTCAACCAGTTGCTCGCCGCGCCGACCAAGAGTCTCCGGGACGCCGCCGAGCAGGACGACTGGTCGACGATCAACACCGCGCTCCAGCTGTTCGACCCCGAGTTCGACACCGACGAGGAGAGCGTCCCCGGCGCCGGCATGAGCGTCGACCCCGCCGAGATCCCGGAGGGCGTCCGCGAGGAGATGCCCAGCGCCGTCCTCGACCAGCTGAGCGACGACTGATTCGACGCCGATTTTCGTCCGAGATATGCAACAGTCGCTGTGAGAACTATCTGACCGACCACTCCGGCGCGCGCCGTCGCGCCCTCCGTGGCGCGACGGAACCGCGCGAGGGACGAGCACCGAGGAGGTACGACGAGGCGCGCAGGAGGCTGGGGAGGTGTGAGGCTCACGCCTACCCAGACAACCGCCCGTCATAGCCCGCCTTGACAGGATTTTCCTGGTGGACTGAAAGGGCGAGGCGGGCTCGCGTGCAGTTCAGTCGGTGAGCGGGCCAGTATCCGCGCGGTGCGAGGCGCTTGCGCCTCGAAGCGAACGGCTCTGCCGTGAGCGGGCGGTGCGGAGAGCGCGGATATCCCGCTCAGCGACCGCGAGCGCGGCGAGGGCTTTCGACTCTCAAGAGTAACGGTTGCGGTGGCGTCTGCGATCGCGGTGCCGTCTGCGGTCGCGGTCCCTGTCACTCGGAGCGAGCGGACCGAAGGCTCCTATCACAATGGGCCGACTGTAGTCACGGCCCAAACTCTCGACCGAACTTTCATGCGGGAGCCACCCCACCACGCAGATATGGCAGACCTGCTCTCTGACGAGGAGATCGAGGCACAGCTCCCCGACGGCTGGGACCGCGACGGCGACGAGATCGTCCGGACCTACGAGTTCGACGCCTACCTCGACGGCGTCGGCTTCGCGTCGGGCATCGCGGGCGTCGCCGAGGAAGCGTTCCACCACCCCGAGATCACGATCGGCTGGCGCGAGGTCGAGGTCCGCCTCACCACCCACGACGCCGGCGGGATCACCGCAAACGACACCGACCTCGCCGCCCGATTCAACGACCTCGCCGAGTGAGGCGACTTCCGACCTTACCGGCACCGGCCCGCGCCCGCGTGCGCCGATCGCCTTTTGCACCCACGCAGATCGCAGGACAGCACCGCGACCGTAACGATTTCGGGTTCGATACCGTCGCCGGAAAGCACTTGTTACTCGACGGCATACTCACACAGTCCGATGGCAGGTGACGCGTACGACTTCTGGCTATTCGACCTCGACGGGACGGTCGTTGACGTCGAGCGGTCCTACGCCAGGGCGGTCGTCGGCGAGGTCGGCGACCGGCTGGGCGTCGGCCTCTCGGCCAGCGAAACGGACCGACTGTGGTGGGGTTCCGGCGGCGCTCGTCAGGAGGTGCTGGACGGCGTGGGCCTCGACCCCGAGCGGTTCTGGGAGACGTTCCACGAAGTCGAAGACCCCGTCGCCCGCGCGGAGTCGACGTTCGTCTACGACGACGCCGCGCGTCTCCTCTCGCGTCTCGACGGCCCGGTCGGACTCGTGACCCACTGCCAGGCGTACCTTACCGACCCCGTCCTCTCGTATCACGACATCCGCGACTGGTTCGACGCCGTCGTCTGTTGTTCGGACGAGACCGGCTGGAAGCCCGACCCGACGCCCGTCGAACTCGCGATGAACGACCTCGCCGTGGGCTTCGGCGACCAGTCGGGCGTCCTCGCCGGCGACAACCCCTCCGACGTCGGCGCGGCGTGGAACGCTGGCCTCGACGCCGTCCACGTCGAACGCACCGACCCCCACGACCGAGGCCACTGCGTCCTCGGCGACCACCGGATCGAAGCGTTCGACGAGTTGTGACGAGGACCGCAGACGACACTGCGACCGCGTGTGATCCTGAGAGTCGAAAGCCCTCGCCCCGCTCGCTACCAGTGACCGCAGACACCACTGCGACAGCAACCGCGAGTGATCCTGAGAGTCGAAAGCCCTCGCCACACTCGCGGTCGGTGAGCGACATATCCGCGCTCTCCGCACCGCCCGCGCGGATAGGGGTCGCTCACCGACTAAACTGGACGCGAGCACGCCTCGCCCTTTCAGTCCACCAGGAAATCACGGGCGCACAGGCCGATTCGACGTTGACTGTTGCACTGGCCGATTCGACGTTGACTGTTGCACTGGCCGATTCGACGTGGAAGGTTGCACAGGCCGGTTCGACGTTGAACGGGCGAACGCTTGACCCCACAGATACATCCTGGTGGACTAGAAGGGCGAGGCGTGCGAGGCGCTTGCGCCTCGATGCCGAACGGCGCTGCCGTGAGCGGACGATGCGGAGAGCGAGAATATCCCGCTTGGTTCCAGAGAGCGACGAGGCCTTCCAGCACACACCGACTCTTCGGCCAGGACCAGTCACAGTCGACCGCCGTCTCCGATCAGACCATCGCACCGGCGTCCTCGTCGAGGTGTTCGCGGGCGTACTCGACGAGCGTCTCGACGTAGGAGTCGAACAGCGGGCAGCGAACGTCGGTGTCGGAGAGGGCGCGGCGGGTGTTCTCGTCGGTGTAGGTCGTCGGCTGGGAGAGATAGGGCAGCGCCGCGGGTTCGACTCCCAGGCGCTCGGCCAGTCCGGGGAAAAGTTCCAGCGAGCGCTTCGAAATCCCCGACGTCCCGCGGACCGGCACCACCCGCTTCCCGGTCGCGCGGGCGAACTGCCGGACGAGGTCGGCGATGGTCGGCGGGTGGGGATTACAGAGCTGATACACTTCGCCGGCGGTGTCCTCCGATGCAGCGAGAGTGTCGATGGCGTCGACGACGAAGTTCCGCGGGACGACGTTGAGCCGAGTGGCGCGCGGCCGGAGCGGGACGGGGACGAACGCGACGCCGCGCTGGCGCAACACGAGTTTCAGCAGATAGTACGGCCCGTCGAACTTCTGGGTCTCGCCGGTGCGACTGTCGCCGACGGCGATGGCCGGCCGATACACCGTCGCCGGGAACCCCTCGGCCATCCGCTCCTGGACGGCGACCTCCGCGCGGAACTTCGTGGCCTCGTAGTGGTTGTGAAAGGACTGCCCGACGGCCAGGTCACGGTGGGTGAAGGTGCCGTCGTAGCGACCGCTGACGTAGCAGGTGCTGACGTAGTGAAAGCGGTCCACCTCGGCGCCGACGGCGAAGTCGAGAACGTGGTCGGTGCCGTCGACGTTTACCCGTTCGGCCAGCGCGCGGTCGACGCCCAGGTCGTAGACGGCGGCGAGGTGGGAAACGGCGTCGGTCCGATCGCGGAGCGCGGCGTAGTCGTCGACGGCGAGTTCGGGGTCTGTGATGTCGCCCTCGACGAGTTCGATGCGGTCGTCGGCGACACCGGCCTCGGCGGCCAGGGCGGCGGCGCGGCGCTCGGCGACATCGCGGTAGTGGGACTGGACGAGACAGCAGAGCCGGTCGTCGGTGCGCTCGAGCAACCGGCCCGCGAGCGCGGAGCCGAGAAAGCCCGGAAAGCCGGTGAGCAGGTGCATCGGTCACTCCCTCCCGAGCGGCGACCAGTCGCGGAGCGCGCGGACCGCGCGGACGGCCCGCACGCTCGCCGTCGCCCCCGCCGCGACGAGCCGATTGGGAAGGGCCGCCGGCGTGGCGAGCGGGTGGCCTCGCTGGGTCGCGACGGTCTGGGGCTCGGTGTACTTCGTGATCCCCTGACGGCCGTGGCGGCGACCGATTCCGGAGTCGCCGACGCCGCCCATCGGCGCGTCCGTCGAGGCCCACGTCGCCCGGTAGGCGTCGTTGACCGTCACGGTCCCCGCCTCGAGGCGCCGGGCGACCCGCTCGCCACGAGCAGGGTCGCCCGTCCAGACGCTGGCGTGCAGGCCGTAGTCGGTGTCGTTCGCCCGCCTCACGGCTTCGTCGGCGTCGGCGACCGGGACGACGGAGACGACCGGCCCGAACGTCTCCTGGGTCGCCGCCGTCGCGTCCGCGGGAAGGTCGGTCAGTATCGTCGGTTCGAAGAAGTAGGGGCCGACATCCGGGCGGTGTTCCCCTCCGATTTCGACGGTCGCGCCGCGGTCGCGGGCGTCGGCGACGTGGGACTGGACGGTCGCGAGTTGCTCCGCGCCGATCAGCGACCCCACGTCCGGCCCGAAGTCGTAGGTCGCACCGAGGTCCCGGCGCTCTGTCGCGGCGACGAAGGCCGCCAGGACGGACTCGTACGCGTCGCGCTCGACGTAGACGCGCTCGGTCGAGATGCAGAGTTGCCCGGCGTTGGCGTAGCCGGCGTTGACGAGGCCGCGGGCGGTCGTCTCGGGGTCGGCGTCGGCGAGCACGACGGCCGCGTTTTTGCCGCCGAGTTCCAGCGAGGCGTCGGTGAGGTGTTCGCCGGCCGTCGCTGCCACATCGCGACCCGCCGCGGTCGACCCGGTGAACGTGACGTGGTCGACGCCAGCGATCAGCGGTTCGCCCAGGCGCGCGCCCTCGCCGGTGACGACGCCGACGAGTCCCTCTGGGACACCCGCCGATTCGAGCAGTTCCACGGCGCGGAGCGCGACGAAAGGCGTCGACTCTGCGGGTTCGAGGACGACGCCGTTGCCCGCCAGCAACGCGGGGAGCGCGTCCGAGACGGCCAGCGTGAGCGGGTAGTTCCAGGGCTCGATCAGGCCGACGACGCCGACCGGGTGGGCGTGTTCGACGGTCTTCGTGAGGAGCGGGATCGCGCCCGTCCGGCGCGTCGACGCGAGGAAGTCGGGGCCACGTCGGCCGTAGTAGTCAGCGGTCACCACGATGTCGAGCACCTCCTCCAGGGCGTCGAAGCGGGCCTTGCCCGTCTCCAGTTGGACGAGGTCGAGGAGTTCCGCGCGGTGGGCGAGTATCTCGTCGGCGACGGACCGGAGAGTCGCCGCCCGCTCGTCGACGGACCGCTCGGCCCACGACTCCTGAGCCTCTCGCGCACGCTCGACCGCTCGGTCGACGTCCGCCAGGGTACAGTGCGGGACGGTACCGATCGACTCGCCCGTGTAGGGCGCCTCGACCGCGAGCGACTCGCGGTCACCGTCGGTCCGGACGAGCGACCGCAGGCGCTCGCAGTCGGCGTCGTCGAGTATCGAGGCCGCCGCGCCGTCGGTCATCGTCCCGACAAGGGACGGGACCCATTTCGCTCTTGTGCCGTCCGCGGACTGGTGGAGCGCGAGTGGCGAATCGCGCGGAGGGCCGCGGGTGCCGATCGCGCGTGGAATCGCGAGGTTGAAACGCGCGGCGGGGCGATACTGGCCCATGACCGAGGACGGACATCACGACCGCGAGACGTTCGCCCACGACCCCATCGGCCACGCGGAGGCGCGGGCCGGGATGACCGTCGGCGAACTCGCCGAGCAGTACGGCGAGGCCGGCATCGGCGCCCGTGACCTCCACGAGGCCGTCGACGTCTACGCCGAGATGATCGGCGACGACGACGTGACCAACTTCTTCGGCCTCGCCGGCGCGATGGTCCCCACGGGGATGCGCCGCATCGTCGCCGAACTCATTCGCGACGGCCACATCGACGCGCTCGTCACGACCGGCGCGAACCTCACCCACGACGCCATCGAGGCCATCGGCGGCAAACACCACCACGGCGAGGTCCACGCCGAGGGCAAGACCGAACGCGAGCACGACGAAAACCTGCGCGACGAGGGCGTCGACCGTATCTACAACGTCTATCTCCCCCAGGAACACTTCGCGCTGTTCGAAGACCACCTCCGCAACGAGGTGTTCCCGCCGCTGGAAGCGGAGTGTGAAGGAAGCGACGGAGACGGCGGGAGCAGCGGGAGCAGTGCGGTCAGTATCCAGCGCTTTACCGCGGAGCTCGGGCGTGCGAACGCAGACGTCAACGAGGCCGAAGGCGTGGCCGAGGGGCCGGGTATCGCGGCGGCGGCCCACGAACACGACGTTCCGGTGTACTGCCCCGCAGTCCAGGACTCGGTACTCGGACTGCAGGCGTGGATGTACTCCCAGACGAGCGCGTTCACGCTGGACGCGCTGGCGGACATGACGACGATCACCGACCAGGCGTTCGACGCCGAGCGGGCGGGCGCGATGGTCGTCGGCGGTGGCGTGCCGAAAAACTACACCCTCCAGACGATGCTCGTCGCGCCCGACGCCTACGATTACGCCGTCCAGTTGACGATGGACCCGCCACAGACCGGCGGCCTCTCGGGGGCGACCCTCGACGAGGCCCGGTCGTGGGGGAAACTCGAGAAAGCCGCGCGCAACGCCTCGGTGTACGCCGACGCGACGATCACCCTGCCGCTGGTCGTCGCGGCCGCTCGCGAGCGGATCGAGTGAGCCGCCCGTCGCGACCGCTGGCAGTGGTGTGGCGATGCTGCGGTCGGTGTGGCGATGCTGCGGTCGTGAAGAAATCGTGCGCGGACGCCGTGTGGAGCGGCGACAGCGCGCGTCCGTTCGGAGCGGTCTCCAGCCGACCGCGGAGCGGTCGGGGACGCCTGGGTGGTCGGCGAACTGGTGCGGTTCGCCGGCCGGGGTACGGGTCGGCAGGCGGTCTTGCGGTCGTCTTCAGGTCGTCTGTTCGCCCCGCGGGCGGGCGGAACCGCTGTAGAGCTGGTACGCGAAGTACAGCTCGTACAGCCCCGCGAGCCCGACGAGGACGTAGATCCCAGCTTCGACGTCCGCGAAGTCCTCGAAGATGATGTTCACGACGTTCCAGTTCTCGTCGAGGAACTGGCCGACGCCGACCAGCCCCCAGTTTATCGCCCCCACTATTACGAGTGCGAGGGTCGCCCAGTCGACGATACTGACGCGGACTCTACCTTCGGTTTGCATCAACTCTCACCGGATCGAGAGACGCCCCCCGCTCGGATAGTTATACACTGGCACTCGAGCGGTACGTCGGACCTATCGATCGCGCCCAGGATCGCACGACTGCGCCGCCTACTGCGACGGCCCCCGCCGAGTAGGCTCGGTTCGGAGGGGCGCTCAGCCCGGCCGTCAGACGACGATTCGGTCTGTGGAGACGCCCGTCCCGGACAGACCGACCGACGACACCGCATTCAATCGGCCGCGAGGACGACCCGGTCGTCGCGTTCGTCGACCGAGACGTCGACTCCGAACGCCGCCAGCAGGTCCAGACTCGAATCGAGATGAGGGCTCAGCCGCGGGGCCGCGACCGCTCCGCCGGCAAGCCCGAGGAAGACGACGAGCTGGTCGGCCAGGTGTGCGTCGACGGCGACCCCGCGTTCGGTCACGGAGTCGAGGTCGGCCAGGGCAGAGGCCGCGACGTTCTCGGCCGGTTTCCCCTGTTCACCGTAGGCGGTCAGCCCTGCGACGCCGCGCTCGCGGTCGACGCGGACCACGACGACCGATCCCGTGCTCGCCGTCTCGACTGCGGCCGTCCGTTCGGTCACCGTCTCGATGCCCGCCTCGTCCAGACCGGAGACGGCGGCGGCGGCCTGCCGCTCGGCCACGTTCGCGTCCGAAAGGTCGGCGCTCGCCGTCGAGTAGACGCGCGCACCCGTCACCGGCCCCGGGTCGGTGAGGTCGAGCGTCTCGGACTCCGAGGGCCAGAGCCGTAGCGTGGCCTCGCCGCCGCCCCGCGGGTAGAACCCGCGCCGCTCGACGTCGACCGCGACCGCGAGACCGAGAGAGCGCAGGAGCGGGAGCTTGACCGAGCGGTAGTAGTCCAGCGGCGGCGACCACTTCACGTCGGTTCCACCGGTCGCAGTGAGCGCGAGCGGCTCGTCAAGGCGGGTCGCGAGGGGGACGAGCGTGTCGAACAGCAGCGCGACGCTGCCTGCGGTCCCGATGTCCGCGCGATAGCTGCCGCCGGTCGGGTCCCCCGGTTCGAAGACGACGGTGTCGGTCCCCAGGTCGACGCCGCTGTCACCGTCGCTCTCGTCGCCGTCGGACACGCCGGCGTCACAGACCGCGGCGGCCGTCTCGACGGCTGCCAGGTGCTGAGCCTTCAGCCCCGGCTCCGCGCGGTCGCCGCGGACGTCCGCGATCTCGACCGGGTCGCCGGTGAGCATCGAGAGCGTCAGCGCGCTCCGGAGGAGTTGCCCGCCGCCGGCGCTCCCGTCGATGTCGATCACGACCGACCGTTCGCAACGCGACCGATTAATGTTCCCGGTGAACGACTCGACCCGGTCGATCCGGCCCGGGGGAGAAGACCCATACGTTCTCACGCCGGATCCGGTGGCATGACTGGGGACGCGAGCGTCGACGGCCGAGACGAACCCGCGCGCGACGGGGAGGACCACGCCGAGTTGCTCTCGGAACTCGACTCGCACGACCTGGCGCTCGCGCTGGACGTGGTCGACGCCAGCGACGCCGACGTCTTCGACCACGACCCCGACGCCGACCCGCTGGCGACGTTCCCGCAGTCGGTCGCCAGCGGCGGCCCCACCCCGACCGGCGTCATCCTCTGGACGCGCATCGCCCCCGACGCCTTCGAGTCGGGGGAGTCGCTGGGCGTCCAGGTCGCGACCGACGCCGAGTTCGACAGCGTCGTCTACGACGGCGTCGTCGTCTCGGACGAGCGCATCGCCGCCCACGACTACACCGTCAAGGTCGACCTCGACGGGCAACTCGACGCCCACAGCGAGTACCACTACCGCTTCGTCTACGACGGCGTCGCCTCCCGCACCGGTCGGTGTCAGACGCTTCCCCGTCCGGACGCCTCGCCCGAGGAAGTCTCCTTCGCCGTCCTCACCTGCCAGGACTACCTCAACGGCTACTACCCCGCCTTTCACTACGTCGCCGAGGAAGACGTCGACTTCGTGGTCCACCTCGGCGACTTCATCTACGAGTCGGACGCGGGGGCGTTCAAGGGGCTCGGCTCCTACGACTACCCCGGTCGTGAGAAGTCACTGCCGAGCGGCTACGACCACGTCCACGACCTGCGCGACTACCGCTATCTCTACCGGACTTATCGAGCGGACCGGTTCATGCAGGAGGCGCTCGAATCGCACACGCTCATCGCCGGCTGGGACGACCACGAGATCGTCGACGACGTCTACTGGGACCGCGAGACGGACGCCCCGGCAGGCGAACATCCACGCGGCGACGACCCGGAGTTCATGACGGGGCTGGTCGCCGACGCGATGCACGCCTGGTGGGAGTACCTGCCCGCCCGCGTCGAGTACGACCCCAGCGGCGAGTCGCTTCAGGAGCGGTTCAGACTCTGGCGGGAGATCGAGTTCGGCGACCTCGTGGACCTGGTGATGACCGACGAACGGCTGTTCCGGGACCCGCCGCGGGAGGCTATCCCGACCGTCGACAACGTCGGCCCGCACCGCGAACCGCCCGGTCGCTCCATGCTCGGCGAGGAGCAACGCGAGTGGCTGCTCGACACCGTGACGACATCGGACGCCACCTGGACGGTCTGGGCCGACGAGGTACTCACGATGCCGTTTCGCATCGGCTCTGGCCCCCTGTCGATATATCCGGTGCAGGGCGGCTGGGACGGCTACACGCGCGAGCGCCAGCGCATCGCCGAGACCATCGCCGCCGCCGACGTGGACAACTTCGTCACCGTCACCGGCGACATGCACTGTTACATCGCCGGCTACCAGCAGACCTCCTATCCGGGGCGCGTGACGGGGGGCGAAGGGGTCGCCGAGGGCGAGCGCTTCGGCGTCGAGTTCATGACCCCCGCGATCACCTCGATCAACATCGCCGAAGCCTTGCATCTCACGCGGGGGTGGCGCGGGAAGGTGACCGAACCGCTCCTCTCGAAACTGGTCACCGGGATGAACCCCCACATCGAGTTCTTCGACAGCCACAACTGGGGCTACTCGACGCTCACGTTCGACCGCGAGGAGTGTCGCTACGTCGCCTACAGCGTCGACAAGACCGAGAACGCACCCGACGCCGACCGCGAGGTGATGGCCGCCTACCGCGTCCCCGAGGGCGTCGTCAATCTCGACGAGGTGACCGACGAACACCGCGACTGATCGCCGACCGTGGCGTCCGTCCTCTCCCGCCCGGTCAGGCGTTGGTCAGTTCCGACAGCGAGAGGGTGAACGGCCCGATCTCGTCGTTGTTCGGGTTGTACGTGGTCGCCCAGATCGTGTACGTCCCGGACTCGGGGAGGCCCATCGTGATCTCGCTGTTGTACCCGTCGCCGCCGTCGTCGTTCGCGGCGACCCGGGCGTCGTCGCTGTTGGTGAGGATGAGATACGTGTCGAGCTGGGTCGAGCGCATGCTGATTCGGACCATGTCGCCGCTGCTCCCCTCGAAAGTGTACGGCTCCGCGAGGCGCCCGTCGACGGGGTCTTCGGGCGAATCGCTCGTGATCTCACCCTCGACGGTGTCGCCGTAACTGATGTCGACATCGCTCCCGCCGCCGAGGATGTCCGTGAAGAAGTAGATACCGCCCGCACCGAGGATCGCGACCCCGCCAGCGCCGGCGAGCAGTTCGCGCCGCCCGAGGCCGTCGTCCGTCTGACTGGGCGGCGGCCCGCCGTACTGGCCGGCGCCACCGGGTTGCTGCCCGACGGCACCCGACTGCTGCCCGGCCCGGCCCTGTTGAGCGCGTCGGCCGCCGCCCTGGCCGGCCGACCCCTGCCGCCCGCGACCGCCCCGGGAGTGACCCTGTCCGCCCCCCGCGGCCTCGCCGTATCCGCCGCCCTGACCGCCGGGCTGACCTCCCTGACCGCCCTGGCCGCCGCGACCACCGCCTTGCCCTCCTGGCTGACCGCCCTGGCCGCCGCGACCACCGCGACCGCCCGGCTGACCACCGCGACCGCCGGGCTGGCCGCCCTGGCCGCCCGGCTGACCACCGTAACCGCCCTGGCCGCCGGGTTGGCCACCCTGTTCACCGGGCTGGCCGCCGCGACCGCCGCCCTGACCGCCCGGTTGACCACCGCGACCGCCGGGTTGCCCATCCTGTCCGCCGGGCTGACCGCTGCGACCGCCGGACTGGCCGCCGGGCTGGCCGCCGCGACCGCCGCCCTGACCACTGGGCTGACCACCTTGATCGCCTGGCTGGCCGCCTCGACCACCGCCCTGATTTCGAGGCTGGTCGCCCTGTTCAGCGGACCGATCGTCGTGACTGTGCGCCCGGGACCCCTGTCCGCCCGTCAGCGACGCACCACAGGACTGACAAACCGTCGCCCGTTGCCCCACGTTCGCACCGCAATTCGGACACTGCGCCATACGTGACACTCCTTTCTGGTATCCATCATAAACGTATCGGCGTGACGACCCGATCAGTCGCCGCGACGCCTGGCGAGCGCACCGACTGCGAGGCCGACCAGCCCCGCCAGGACACCGAATCCAGCCCCCGACCCGGCCGTGCCCTCGCCCCCGCCCTCGTCGGTGTCCCCCGAAAGCGGAGTCTTCGGGCCTCTGTCCGTTCGGTCGCCGGTCGGCTTCCCGCTCTTCGGACCCTGCGGCGAGCTCTCCGTCGCCGTGGCCGTCGGCGCCCGTGCCGGCGAGGGCGTCCGCGTCGGTGACGGTGTCACCGTCGGTGACGCTGTCGGCGTGGCGGTGGGCGTCGGGGAGGGAGTCGGTGACGGGGTCGGCGTCGCCCAGTCGAGGTCGAACGTGGCGAGGACGCCGGCGTGGTCGGAGGGCCAGACCGAAACCGTCTCGCCTCCCTGAGTCACCTCGACGCGGTCGGTTTCCTCCTCGCCGAGGCGCTCGACCGCCGTCGGCGTCAGGTCGCCGCGGTAGAGGACCGCGTCGATCCGCGACCCGAGACGGGAGTTCTCGTTGCGTAGCGACGAGCGCTGACAGCAGGTGTTCCCGTCACCCGAGCGCAGCGCCGCCCACGCGTCCGCGTACGGCCCGGTCAGTCTGTCGTATGTGGTGGTTGCGGTCCCCGGCCCGCTGTTGAAGTCGCCGGCCAGCACGACCGGGCGGTCGCCGGGGAGCCGGCCGAGCAGTTCCTCGGCCTGCAGGTATCGCAGGATGGCCGAGGCGGACTCGAGGTGGGTAGAGACGACCGTCACCGTTCGGCCCGCGACCCGCAGGTCCGCCACGCAGTAGCCCCGCGCCAGCCTGAACTGCCCGTCGCCCCACGGGATCGGGACGGTCAGCGCCGCGGCGTAGCGCCCGCTCCGCGTGTCGCGGATCTGGGCGTCCGAGCGGACGAGCAGCGCGTCCCGGTCGCGCAACTGGACGTCGACAGGCCCCTCGTCGGCGTCGGCCTCGACGGTCACCTGCGTCGTCCGCACCGACGCGGCCGCGTCGTAGTCGAGCCCCCGGTCGGCGAGACGCGACCGTAGCGCCGGCAGCAGGTTCGCGACCACCGTCCACTCGCCGTCAGAATCGACGGGTCGAGTGCGGATCCGGGCCGCCTCCTGGAGCGCCACGGCGTCTGGGTGGTGTGTGGCGATCTCGTCCGCGATGGCGTCGAGGCGAGCACCGTACGGGTGAGTCCGCGCCGTCGCGAGCAGGTCCGTCGCCAGCGAGCGCAGTTCGGACTCGGACTCCACGTCGGCGACGCCCGAGACGTCCACGCCGAGATAGCAGTTCCACGTCGCCACGGACAGCGCCTGCTCGTCGTCGGTCAGCGACGCGGGCTCGCCGGCGCCGCTCGACAGGAGAGCCGGGGTCAGGGCGGCGCCGGCAGCACAGCCGAGAAACGACCGCCGGTCGAGCGAGCGACGGTCGCCTGTGTCGTCCATTCTCTGCCTGGCGTTCGGATCCCCAGCGTCTTGTGTCTACTGGGGCGACCGGTCTGTCGCCCGTCCGACCCGACGGGCGCCACCGGCCACCGAGAGGAATATTCATCCCCCGTCGACCGCTACCGACGCGTGGCCGATGACGACTCGCGGTGGCCGAGCCGGCGTGACGACCCGGCCGTGACGACCCCTATGAGTGCCGAGGCCAGCCTCCTATCCATACATCCCCGAAGAGAAGCGAACGAACGTCGGAGAATCCTGTCCGTGACTCTCTGAGACCCGAAAAAGGTGTTCCTACTGAGTCAGGAGAGCGCCGCTCGTACTGCCCCGACGGCGAGCGTCGGTACCTTCCCGAGCACTGTCGGGAAGGTCAGCCCGAGTTGGGACATCACCGCTGACTGGTCAAAGTACCCGTTGATCGACGTGATTCCCTCGTCCGTGATTGTGACGATATCGACACCCTCGATTTCGATCGTCTCACCAGTTGGCGGAAGCCCCTGGAACGACCCCTCGTGGGTTCCGGTCATCGTCCACTCGGCGGTTAGGACGAGGTTCTCGCTCGATTCGGCCGTGGTGACCTGGCGTTCAGTGAAGCGGACGTCCGGGAACGCTGCCACCGTCTCAGCGACGAAGTCGGTAACCTGCGCGCGCGAAAGCGGGTCGTCGAGCGACGGGTCGACGTACGTGCCATCGGATGCAAACTGGGCTACGACCGCGTCAGGGTCGTGGTCGTTCCACGCATCCGTGTAGCGCTCGAAGAACGCGCGCCGCTTGCCAGTCATGCGTCCGCACCCCCGAACGGCGAGGGGGATTCAGCGTCGGAAACCCGTCCGCTGATTGCTCTCGGTGTCAACATCCGGGCGAGAAGACCCGGTCGGAGCAAGGCTCGCGGTGGCTGTTCCATCGAGAGCACACGCATATACGCCGACCGCAATACGGGGTCAGAATGAGACCGACGGGTGAACTGGGCGAAGTACCGGGCAAACAAGTCCTCGGCCGGCGAAACCGGCGTCGTCGTCTCGGCGAACTGTGCGTCTGCTCCAACGGCCAGCGACCACGCCGTGTCGACCACGTCGCTGGCCCGCTGGAAAAAGCGCGGCCCGATTCCAGCTAGCCCATCGGCCAGCGTGTGGTGAAGTTCCAGCGCCTCGAGCGCGGCGACTGACATCCCTTGCCCGTAGACGGGATTGAAGCTCGCGATAGCGTCGCCCACCACTGCGAAGCCCTCGGGAAAGTCGTCGAGGCGCTCGTAGTACTGGCGGCGACTCGACGGAAACGGATACTGACTGACCTCGCTCATCACCCGCCGCTCCCGGAGCAGTCGCTCCAGGTGTGGAACCGGCAGCGTCGACACAAACTCGACGAGACCGTCGACGTCGCCCGGCGGGTGGTCACCGTGGACGCCGTGGAAGTTGAGTTGCCAGCAGTCGTCTTCGACCGGGAACGCGACCCCACCGCGCGTTCGCGGGGCTTCGGCTGTTGCGAGCACTCCCCACTCTTCGTCCAGTGACCGCTCGACTGTCACAGTGCTGTAGCCGACGTCGATATCGACTTTCTCGACCGGCGGGGCGGCGTAGCCGTTGCGCTCCAGCCAGTCGGGCGTCACGCTCGTCCGCCCGGTAGCGTCGACGACGAACTCAGCCGGGAGGTGGGTTGTCTCACCCGGCCCGTCCCGGAGGACGACGCCGTCGACCGTCGAGCCGTCACACGAGTAGTCGACGACGCGACAGCCGGTCCGGAACTCTACTCCTTCGACGGCCTCGAGGCGTCGCCGCGTAACGTCCTCGACAAGCGGACGTGTAGCAGTGTATCCGGGAATCTGCTCCGTGCCATCCGCGAGAAAACCGCTCTGGCTGTACAGCAGTAAATCACTCGCGCTGTCCATTTCGACCCCGCCAGCAGCGAGCAGGTCGTCGGTGTACCCCTCGAACAGGGCCTCGAGGGTGGCGCGCCCAGACTCTTGCAGAGCGTGGACCTGCGTCCCCTGAGGCACGCCACGACGAGGGACCGGGTCATCGGGGTACTCGTCGGCTTCAATGACCATGACGGAACCGAAGTAATCGGAGAGTACGCGGGCTGTAACGAGGCCTGCCATGCTCCCGCCAGCAACGATGGCCCGGTCCCCGAGTCGCTGGGTCTGTTCGGGATTGTATTCGGGGATCGTCGCGAGCGTCATCGCGACCACCCGCTTCGAGCGTGGCACGAACTGCGGCGAACTCGGTTCGCCCGGACAGCAGGTGTCCAGACGGTCTGTGCTCGGCCGTGGTTGGCTGTGGTGGCCATATTCGATGATTTCGGCCCACGGGTGTGTCAGGTCACCTGTCAATGATATCCTCATGGCATGGGGATGTCACCCAGTAGCCACCGTCGTGCAGCCCGGCCGATTACCTTCCGTCGAGCGATTCTGGGTCAACTTGCGTGGCCGCCGTCTGGTACTCGTCTATCAGGTTGCGTGCCCAGTCGCGGACCTGCTCGCTCTCGCTGACGATTGGTACGCCGTAGGCGTCGTCAATCGGCCCGGTGTCGCTTCGTTTTATAAGAACTGTCGTGTCGAATACCATCAGGTTACAGGGAATTGGCGGGTCACATCTGTACAGGGCAGCATCCCCGGCTAGCACATCCTGCCAGCGGGTTCGCCGGTCCTCGGAGCCTCGGATGTGGTCTACCACCGCCGTCGTCGCTACCGCTTCGACCGTCAGGTCGCCGGACAGAACTCCCTCGTGCATGGCGCGGGCGAACAGTCCCGGTGGAAACAGGTGAGTCAGCGTCTGGAACTGTGAGGCTTCGCGGAGCAGGTCTGTCACGAACTCGACTGCCTCGGCCGGGTCGGCGTTTTTCGGGCGGCGAACCGTCGCGTCACTGAACGCGGAGAGCGTAACATCAAGGTTGTCGGTCGGGAGCCACTCGACGGTTCCACCAAGTGCATCGACCGCCGCGACCGATTCAACCATCGGGCGAAACTCTCCGATGACGTGTCGACCCGCCGCTGTCGCGGTGTACTCGCCATCGGTCGTCCGCTCGGCCCAACCGCGCTCCTCGAATTCGGTGACGATGCGGTCGAGCGTCGTTCGTGAGACACCGGTTTCGTCGGCCAGTGTCCGGCGTGTTGCCTGCCCGTCAGCGAGGGCGTCCAGCAGTACCACCCGGTTGTCCGACCGCGATAGATAGTCGATGTCGGCCAGCGCACTTTCTGGCAGTGAGCTGTCCTCGGTAGTCATACACACGGCAAGGTTTGTGTTAGAGGATAACAAACGTTGTCCCGCGCGCCCGGTCTGAAACTCGAACAGCAATTCAGGTGGATGAAAACTGAGAGAACGATATCAGAGACAGGTGAGCGAGTGAGAAATCTGGCGAACTGGTGTGCCGTCCACGTAGCTGAACAGTCTTAGCAGTCCGGCGGCCGATCAATCGACGTAGTAGCGGCTTCTGGTTACAGTCACCATCGATAGATCGTGAGTCGTGAGTACCGAGGCCAGCGTTCTACCCACACAGTTCCGAGGAGGTAGCCGAGCGTCAGCGGACCGCAGCGATTGCCCGTGTCCCCTCCCCGATTCGGGTCGTCAGTCACCGGCCGCAGTGTTGGTGTCGTCGACGCCGATCCGGCCCGCCGCAGTGTCGCGCTCGCCGGTCGCGGGGGCGAGGTCGCTGCCGGCGGCCGCGCCGAGCCCGCGCGGCGGCGTGTGGTTGTACACCGACTCGTACTCGTCGCTGCGATAGGTCTCGTGCCAGATGCCGACCGACCCGTCGTCGCGCTCGCGGTAGTATTCGGTCCAGGCGGGCCGATGGAGCGCGTCGCTGTCGTGGGCGTAGGCTTCGAGCGCCTCGAACGACTCCCAGTACTGGACGAACCCTACGGTTCGGGGCGGCGAGACGAACGACCAGCTCCCGAGCAGTCCCGACTCGTCGTCACTGCGGAGCTCCCGGACCATCCGCGGCGCGACGAGCGCGACGGGGAGCCAGCGGTGGAGTTTCCGGAACGCGTTGATCCGCATCCCGACGACGAACACGACCACGTCGTCGTCGCGGTCGGCGTGGACGCGACCGGAACCGCCGTCCGCGCGCTTTTCACCCTCTCCAGGGCCGTCAGGTCCGCCGGGGAACCACGACCGGAGCGCCGAGAGTCCATCTCGAACTGTCGCCAGCGGTGCAGGCATACCTTTAGCATCGAGCGGACCGGGAGTGGGATTTATGGCAACATATTGCACTCGTCACGGTCGAGACGGGAAGACGCCGGCGGTCGCGGGGGCGACGGCGGCGTGATCGACGCGCGCTTTCGCATCCGACTCCCGGAGGGCGTCTGGGTCGACGAGGTTTCGCAGGCCGCGCCCGACGCGACGTTCAGGCTGTTGTCGGGGATCCGTACCGGGGACCGTGCGGTCGAACTCGGTGAGACCGTCGCCGCGGACCCGGTCGCAGTCGGCGAAGCGGTCGCCGCGCACCCGTCTGTGACCGACTACGAGTGTCTGGAGGCCACCGGGGACCGGACGCTGGCGAAATACGTGACGACCGACACCGAGCTCTACGAGTTCCTGGACGAGTCGGGACTCCCGCCGGAGTTCCCGCTGGTCGTCCGCGACGGCTGGTACGAGTTCGACCTCACCGGGACGCGCGCGGAGTTCGACCGGCTCCGTGACGCGCTCGAGGCCAACGGGACCGCCTACGAGCTCCTCTCGCTGACGAGCGTGGCCGACGACGAGGGACTCGTGACCGACCGCCAGCGCGAACTGCTCGACGTCGCGCTCCGCGAGGGGTACTTCGAGGTCCCCCGGGCGTGTACGCTCGCAGACCTCGCCGACGAGGTCGGGGTCGACAAGTCGACCGCGAGTCGGGTCCTGCGGCGCGGACAGGCGAGCGTGCTCGCCTCGTATCTCACCGGCCCGGAGGCGGTCGGCGGCCCCCCTCACGACCGGGAGCGGTGACTCGGAGCGATACCCGGAACGAACTGTGGAGTGAGGCCGCTCATTTTTTCCCCGGCCGCGACAGCATGGATTCAAGAGCGACGGGGCCGAAACGCGGTGCGTGAGCGAGGACAGCGGTATCCGTGACGACGCCGACGAGACTGACGCGCCGGCCGGGACAGCGGACGCCGGGGCCGCTCGGTACGACCGGGTCACGCGACACCCGACGACCGGGCCGTACAACTCCATCTTCCACTGGCCCGACGCCCGCCACCCCCTCCGGGTGATGCTCAACTACGTCGTCATCGTCGTCTGCCGGGTCTGTCCCAGTATGCGGGCGAAAAACTGGCTGTTGCGTCGGATCGGCGTCACCGTCGGCGACGGTGTCGCGTGGGGGCTCGAATCGACGCCCGACGTCTTCTGGCCGGATCTCATCAGCGTCGAGGACCACGCGATCGTCGGCTACGACGCGACCGTCCTCTGCCACGAGTTCCTCCAGACGGAGTACCGCACCGGCGAGGTCGTGATCGGCGAGCGCGCGATGATCGGCGCCGGTGCCATCGTCCTCCCGGGCGTCGAGATCGGCGCCGAAGCGCAGGTCGCCGCCAACTCGCTGGTCGCCGACGACGTCCCGGCCGGCGAGACGGTCGCCGGCGTCCCGGCCACGCCCGTCGAGGAGTGACTGCCCAGCGGCGAACAAATCGGCCTCAGTCGCGGATGCGGACGATCCCGGATTTGAAGACTTTCTGGTTGGGGATGATGTACTCCTCGCCGTCGCTCTCGACGCGCGTGGTGAACATATCGACTTCCTGGACGATGCCCTCGCTGCCGGCGATCCGGACGCGGTCGCCGATGCTGTACGGCTCCGACAGCAGGAGGTAGATACCGGCGGCGCCGGCCCGGAGCAGGTCCCAGAACGAGAGCAACGCGAGGATCACCAGGCCGAGCGCGTACACCCGGAGGAGCACGAGCAGCGCCGAGATAGCGACGCCCAGTTGCGCGAGCGCGACCAGCGCGGCGACGTAGAAGATACTGTACTTGACGAGGACGGGGAGAACGCTCACCTCCGGGAGTTTGACGCTCTTGAGTCGCTCGCTGACGGAGATGCTCGCCTTGTCGCCGAGGACGAGGCCGATGATCACCGCGAGCGCGGCGACGAACAGCCGCGGGAGATACGCGGTGAAACGCGACCAGAACAGCTCCGGATTGCCCAACTGTGCGATGTTGACCGCCAGGATGACCGCCGAGACGTAGACGAAAAGCGCCGCGATCCCCGAGACGACGCCGACGGTCGAGGTGCCCAGTCCGCGGGCGGTCCGCTCGAAGGGCGTCCCCTCGACGGCGTCCGAGATTCCCCACGCGCGGAGATAGCGCCTGGAGCCACGCCACACGAGCGTCCCGGCGATCAGCCCGAACAGGAGTATCGCGATCGAGGCGACGAAGATCCCCTGCTCCGAGAACGCCGCCCTGACAGCGTCCGCCCAGTCGACGTCCAGCCCGAACTGCATCAGTACTCCTCCGGATCGAGTTCGAGGATCACCTCGCCCGCCTTGAACGCCCGCACCATCCCGTCGCTCTCGCTCAAGGCGATCGCGATCGCGTTCGTGTCACGCGTGATCGCCCCCGCGGCCATGTGGCGCGCGCCGAGTCCCTTCGGGATGTCGACGCCCTCAGCCGAGGGCTCGAGATAGCGGTACGCCGAGACGATCTTCCCCGAGTCCGAGATGACGAAGGCGCCGTCGAGCCGCGAGAACTCCTTGAGCATCACGTTCACGATGGGGTCGCCGACGTGGACGTGGGACTTCTCGAAGGGGTTGTACGAGAGCGGCCGCGACTTGTTCATCACCTTGCCCGCGTCGCCGACGACGAACAGCGCGCCGACGGGCTTGCCTTTCTGTCCTTTCTTCCCGAGTTCGACGGCGACTTCGAGGACGTCCCTGATCACGGCGGGTTCGGCCCGCGAGTTGGCAAAGAGGTCGTAGACGCCCGACTTCGAGAACTCGTCGGCCCGCACGCGGGTCACCGTGTCCATCCCGCCAGAGAAGACGCTCGCGACACAGACCAGCGTCGCCTCCTCGTCGACGTAGCCGCTGTCGACGGCGCCCTCGACGCCGAAGCGGACCCGCTCCGTGAGGTCCTCGAACTCGAGGGGTAGTTCCACGAACGATTCGGCGTCGACGTCGTTGTCCGGCGCGACGACGACCACGTCCCCGTCCGCCGCGAACGCCTCGTACCGCGACGTCCCCGGCGAGAACAGGAACACCGCGTCCGCGTCGGCGACTAGCTCGTCGACGAACTCGCCCAGCCCGGTCATTGTCGTATCAACTCATCCGACAGGAAAAAGCCTTGCGGCCCCGTCCGCCCTCCGTCCGACGCGCGTCTCACGCGCCGTCGCGGTCAAACCGAGTCGCTGGTCCCGACCGCCGATAACGTACACGCTCCGTGACAGGTGTGCGCCGAGGCCTCCGTTTTCCCGGTCCTGTCGGCTGGTTCTCGGACCGCCAGAAACGTCCTCACCGGGTTCGTCCCGTTCCCGCTCCACGAAACGGCGCCTCGGTGTCCCCTGCGATTTATTCCGCTGCGGTCTGTCTGGTCACCGTGATGACCGAGGTGAATCCCAGTGACGAGAACGGCTGGTACTGGTCGTACGACGACGAGACGGTTCTCCTCCTCGGGGGGGACAGACAGGGAAAACCTCTTTCAGTGGACCGGGGACCGGCTCCGCGACCGCCTCGATCGACTCGTCGCGGCGGGCGGGAACTTCGTGCGAAACACGATGTCAGACCGGAAAGCGGCGGACGTGTCGCCGTTCGAACGGGACGCCGACGGGACGTACGACCTCGAGCGGTGGAACGATCCGTACTGGGACCGACTCGCCGCGTTCCTCGAGGAGACCGCCGAGCGCGACATCGTCGTCGAGCTGACGCTCTGGGACCAGCACGACTTCGCCACGTCGAGATGGGCGGACCACGCGTGGAACCCGGCCAACAACCAGACGCTCCCCGAGGACTCGCTGCCCGCGACGGGAGGTGACCACTGGGAGGACCGCATCGCCTTCTTCCGCACGGTCGCGGAGGGCAACGAGGCCGTCCTCTCTCACCAGGAGCGGTTCGTCGACAGGGTTCTCGACGACACGCTCGAATACGGGAACGTCATCTACAACGTCACGAACGAGGGGTGGGCCGGGATCGAGTGGGAGCGACACTGGGCCGAACACGTCCTGAACCGGGCCCGGAAACACGGCGTCGACGTCGATGTCGCCAACATGAACATGAGCCCGGGAGACTCCGTGCGGAAAGCCATCGAGCACCCCGAGACGTTCTCGTACGTCGAACTGTCCCAGCACAACCAGGACTCCGTGGGGTCGAGCGGGCAGGAACACTGGGACCTCCTCCAGCGATGGCGCTCGGACGTCGGGGACGCCGTCGGACCGCGCCCGTTCAACAACGTGAAGATCTACGGCGGCTTCGACGGCGTGATCGAGGCCGCTGGCGACGCCGACGAGGCGGTCGAACGGTTCTGGCGGAACGTGTTCGGCGGCTGTGCCGCCTGTCGCTTCCACCGTCAGGTGGCCGGCGGCGACGAAGGCTGGGGGATCGGCGGGAGCGAGCGCGCGCTCACGCACGTCCGCTCGGTCCGGCTGGTCGAAGAACTCGTCGACCTGTGGCGTCTGCGCCCTCGACAGGACCTGCTGGGTGACGTCGACCCGAACGAAGCCTACTGCGTCGCCGCCCCGGGCGAGTCCTACGCCGTGTACTTCCCGGAGGGCGGGACTGTCACGCTCGCCGTCGAAGCAGGATCCTACCGGTGTCGGTATCTCGACGCCGAAACGGCGACCTGGGAGCACACGGAGACGGTCGAGGACGCGACAGAGATCACACTGGATCGGCCGGACCGGAACAATCAGGTCGTCGTGATCACTGCCACGTCGTAACTCTACAGGGTGCGAGTCGCTGAGTGCGCGGGACCGGATTTGAACCACGCTTGAGAACCTGCGCCGGGGGCGCAGAACCTCGGTCTAGTTCAAATCCGCCGGCGATGCCACTGCTCACTGCCGTTCGGAGATGGCATGCGCGGGACCGGATTTGAACCTGGGCGAGAAATGCTCGCTCACCCCCGTTCGCTGCGCCTTCCTCGCGGGGTTCAGATCCGCTGGCGCAGACACGTCTCTCACGTCAGTTCGAGACGGTCATGCGCGGGACCGGATTTGAACCGGCGGATCCCTACGGAACAGCGTCCTAAGCGCTGCGCCTTTTCCTGGCTTGGCTACCCGCGCTCGTCGCCCTCTATTCCCGACCCGCCAATGAACCTGACGCTCGCCGACCGGCAGCCACGGGGTTCGCCAGTCGACGGCCACGAGGACTCACCGCTCGTGGAACTCGACGCCGCGGAACTCGAAACGGGCACCGCCGTCGTGGCTCCCGGCCACCCCTACCTCCCATCCGTGGGCGCGAGCGACCTGTTTCACGATGGCCAGCCCGTAGCCGGTCCCGTTCCGGCCGGTCGTATAGCCCGACGAGAACACCTCCTCGCGCTTCTCGACGGGAATTCCACAGCCGTCGTCGGCGACGTAGAGACAGCCGTCCCCGTCGACGCCGACGGTCACCGACGGCAGGGCTCCCTCGTCACGACCGCCGTGTTCGACCGCGTTGATGTACAGGTTCTCGAGCAACTGGGTCAGTCGTCCACGGTCGGCGTCGACGACCGCGTCGGTCGCGACGTCGAGGGTCGCGTCGTCGGTCGCGACGTGGTTCCAGGCCTCCCGAGCGACCGCCGGGAGCGACACCGGCTCGGTCTGGCCGACCGTCTCGCCCTGGCGGGCCAGTTGCAGGAGTTCCCGCAGGCGGTCGTCCATCCGGTCGAGCGCGCCCAGCGCGTCCGCGAGGTGGTCGTTGTCACCGGTCTGTCGCGCCATCTCGATACGGTGTTTGACCGCGCCCATCGGGTTCCGCAGGTCGTGACTGACGACGCTCGCGAACTCCTCCAAGCGCTCGTTCTGGCGCTGGAGTCGGTGTTCGCGCTCCTTTTGATCGGTGATGTCGACGTAGACTGCGTAGCCGTCCGGGCCGCGCTCGTCCGTCTCGACGGCGATGTTCCGGAAGAGAAAATCCCTGACGCCGTCGGCCGTCTCGCGTCGCACCTCGACGGCGACGCGGTCGCCGGCCGCGACGCGCTCGTCGAGCGTCTCCGCTTCGCGCTCCTTTCCCTCGGGGACGATGCAGTCGTTCATCGCCTGGCCGACGACCGTCCCGCGGTCGTAGCCGAACGTGTCGGTAAAGGCCTCGTTGGCGGCCGTCGCGACCGGTTCGCCGCCGACGAACTCGTACTCGACGATGGGGTCGGGCGCGTCGTCGAACAGCGTCCGCAGTTGCGCCGCCGCGCTGTCGCGTTCGCGGCGCTGTCGTCCCGCGTCGACCGCCCGGTCGACGGCCGCGACCAGGTCCGCGTCCACGCCGATCTCCCCCGAAGTGGCCGTCGCGGGGAGGTACTCCGCGGCGCCGGCGGCGACGACGCGGTGGGCCCGTCCCGCGTCGCCCTCGACGTCGACGACTACGACAGGCGTGCCCGCGGCGATGGTGCGTTCGACGAACTCGACGGCGCGGTCCGTGTCGCGGTCGACGAGCGAGACGACGCAGTCGACGGCGTCGAGGACGCGGTCCGTCGCGTCGGAGCGAGTCCCGACCTCGACGTCGAACCCGGCCGCCGCCAGTCGCTCCGCGGGGCCGTCCGCGGGGCCATCCGCAGGGCCGTCCGCGGGGCCATCCACGGGGTCGTCCGCGGGGCCATCCACGGGGCCGTCCGCGGGCCGCGGGGCGCTGGCACCGTCGGAATCTCCCTCCCGCCGGTCGGGCTCCACGACCCATAGCACTCGCGCGGACCGATTCATGCCCGTTCGAGCGGCGCCCCCGACTAAACAACTGTCGACTCCACGCGGGTGCTCGGCGACCGGCGTCGGTGCCGAGATTCGCCGGAGGGCCCGGCGAGTCACGGGACGCGGGGACACCCGACCGACTCAATCGGTCGCGCCGACGTTCTGCGTGCTCTCGATGCAGGCCGGGTCCGGTTCGATGTTGGCGTATTCGACGGCGCGACGGCCGAGGGTGCGCACCCGCTCGTCGTCACCCTCGTCGACCAGCGCGTCGCCGTCGAACTTCGTCCGGGCTTTCGGCAGCGCGGCCTGGTGTGGGACGACCCAGGCGTCGAGCGAGCGACAGACCGACCGGAGGTGGTCGAGCGACGTGATCGGGAAGCCGCCACCGGAGACACACAGCAAGCCGACCGTCGTGTTCTCGAACTCGTCGAACCCGCAGTAGTCCAGCGCCGTCTTCAGCACCGACGAGTACGACCCGTGATAGACCGGCGTGCCGAGCAACACCGAGTCCGCCCGTGCGACCTGCTGGCGGAGCCGGTCGGCGTCGCCGGCGTTCCCGTCGTCGGCGTCGAACACGGGGAGATTGAACTCGCGCAGGTCTATCAGGTCCGTCTCGGCGCCGGCCGCGTCGGCCTCGTCGAGCGCGACTGCGAGCGCTTTCCTGGTGTAGCTCTCCGTTCGCAGACTTCCGCAAACCGCCGTCACTCGCGGCTGTGTCATACCGGCCCGAGTAGGCCCACAGTGAAAACTCCCGCCGGTCGGCCGTTTGCCCGCGCCGGCATGGACGGAGGTCCGACCTCGAAGCGGGAAAATCGTCGAGCTGTGACCGCTTCGGCTGATTCCCTAAACAGCTAGAGTGAACGTTTATGGTACGTAGCTGGGTGGTGTGCGTATCGATGGCACAGCCAGATATCGTTATCGGCAACAACGGGACGACTGTGGTCGAGCGGGTGAGCGTGGGCACCGCGCGCACGGCGAACCCGAACATCAGCCTCGATCCGGGCGCGCGAGGGGGACTCCGGCTGGGTGCGCAGGGAGTCACCGGCGACAAGTGGGACGCACGGATCCAGCCCGACGAGGCGAAACTCGAACTCGGCGGGGGCGGCGCGGCCAGTTCCGAGGGGGCGATCACGCTCTACGACGGACAGCCGGGGAACCGACACAACCCGCGGATCGAACTGTCGGCGGTCGAGACCGGCGGGCAGGCGACGACGATGGAGATGGCCCACCCCGACGGGTCGCGGATCGACCTCACCGCCGACGAGAGCGCGACCGGCGACTGGGAGAACGAGACGGCGATCGAACTCTGGAACGGGCAGACCCGCAACAGCTACGGGCTCGACATCTTCGCGGGGTTGCGGGGCGGCACGGCGATGTCGGGGATCGAGTCTGGCCGGGGGCAAAACGACCCGTCGCTGCTGTTCATCAGGCAGACGAACCCGAACGAAGTCCGCGTCTACCCGCAACTGACAGCGGGGGCCTTCTCCGAGGGGCAGCTGTTCCAGCCCGGCGAGATCGAACTGCTCGGCGGCCCCTTCGAGGACAGGCGCGCGACGGTGCGACTCGACGGCGGGCAGAACACCGACGGCGGCGTCGTCTCGGTGCGCGACAAGACGGAGACGGAGAACATCAAATTCCGCGGCCAGCAGGCCCGCGTGGACGTCGGCGGCTCCTCGCCGGGGGAGATACACGTCACGGGGAACCCGAACGCACAGGTCGAAACGATCACGATGGAGGGTCAGCCAGCGGGTGCGCCGGGCGGCCGGATCGCGATGCGGGACACCTCCCGGAAGACGAACGTGGAACTCCGCGGTGACGAGGGACTGCTCGCGCTCGGGAGTTCGACCGGGAACGCCCAGTCTGCCGGGACACACGGGAAAGTGACCCTCGACGACGGGACCGGTGACACCCTGGAGATCAGGGCCGAAGACGGGACGATCACCTTCGAGACCGACGACGAGGGCAAGATCTTCGAGATCGAGACGGACCCGTCGCGGACCCAGGAGGTCCGGACGAAATACCCCATCAATGCACAGAGCCTGTGAGCCCGGACGTGACAGGGCATGACTGATGGGGAGCGAGACGACGGGCGCGCGCCCGACGGGTCGAAGCGCCTGCCGGTGGTCGCCGACGGTACCGGCATCGTGATAGCCGGCGTCGCGATACTGCTCGTGAGTCTCGTCGCCGGCGGTGCGGTCGGGATGGGCGCGAACGACACGTCCAGCGCCCCCGCCAGCGATTCCACGGGGGACGCGCCGGTTGACGACCGATCCGGAGACGCGGACGCTGTCGGTGGGGCAGCCCTCGCGACGGCCCACTCCTCGCCGCCGACCGCGAGGTGTACGGTGTCGGACACGACTGTTTCCGTCAACGAGGAGGTGACACTCGACGCCTCGGCCTCGGAGGGGGACGACGACTACCAGTACGACAAGTACGGCGACGCCTCGTTCGGTACCTACACGAGCGAGAGTCAGCGGACCGTCACGTACGGCGAGGTCGGAACCTACCAGCCCCGCGTCAAGGTCTGGAACTACAGCGGCGGCGAGACCAGCGAAATCGTCACCTGCGGAGAGGTGACGGTGACCGACTCGACGCCGACTCCGACGCCGACCCCGGCCCCCGGTCCGACAGCCAGCTGTACGGTGTCAGCGACCGACGTCTCCGTCGGCGAGACGCTGACGCTCGACGCGTCGGCTTCGGAAAACGTCGACGATTACCAGTACGACAAGTACGGCGACGCCGGATTCGGCGATTTCACCAGCAACAGTCAGTACAGCGTTCAGTACGCTGAGGTCGGGACCTACCAGCCCCGCGTCAAGGTCTGGAGCTACCAGGGCGGCGAGAGCAGCGACATCGCCACCTGCGGAGAGGTGACGGTGACCGACTCGACGCCGACGCCCACCGCAACGCCGACTCCGACGCCCACCGCAACACCGACTCCGACGCCCACCGCAACACCGACTCCGACGCCCACCGCAACACCGACTCCGACGCCCACCGCAACGCCGACTCCGACGCCCGATACGGGCCCCACAGCTCGCTGTTCGCTCTCCGAGTGGGAGATCGGGGTCGACGAGGCGCTGGCCATCGACGCCTCGGCCTCGGAGGGCGCCGACGACTTCCAGTACGCGCGAGACGTTGAGGCGCCCTTCAGCGACTTCAGCGAGGAGAGCTACGTCTTCCGGTACGAGGAACCCGGCACGTATCGACCGCAGGTGAAGGTGTGGTCGTACCCCTCGGAGGAGACCGACACCGTCACCTGTCGCGAAGTGACCGTCGTCGAGGGGACGCCGGAATCGACGCCGACCCCGACGCCGACGGCCACTCCAACGTCCACGCCCACCGCGACGCCAACGCCCACGCCGTCGCAGGGGCCGACGGCGCGGTGTTTCCTCTCGGACACGCAGGTCGAGACCGGTGAGCCGGTGAAGGTGAACGCCTCGCGTTCGACCGGCGCCACACAGTACGAGTACGACTGGGACACCGGTAGCGGGTTCGGCCCGACGACCGGCCAGAACACCTCCGTCAACCTGTATCAGACCGTGGGCACCTACCGACCGCGGGTGAGAGTCACGTCCGCGTCCGGCGCGACCGACGTCGTCACGTGTCCCGAACTGACCGTCGTCGCGGCGGCCGGCACGCCCACGCAGACGCCGGGGCCGACGCCGCCGGGGACGCCGACACCCACCGCGCCGCCGGACACGGCGACGCCGACCCGGACGCCGACGGCGACCCGGACGCCCACGCCGACCCCGACGGCCACGCCGTTCCCGTCGCCGACGCCGACAGCGACCGCGGTTCCGACGCCGACGCCCAGTCCGACGCCGACGCTGTCGGGGCCGGCGACCGCGACAGTCTCCGGGCCGCTCTCGGCCGACTGGTGGTACGAACCGCTGCGCCCGCTCGTCAACGAGACGGTGCGCCTGCGGGCCTCGGGCCCCGCCGGCGCGAACTACACCTACCGCTGGGACCGCGGCGACGACGGCTCCTACGAGCTGCAGGGCCACGCCGTCTCCATCCGGTACGAGTCGGCGGGGCCGAAGGTCGTCACACTGGAAGCGACCGGCCCGAACGGCCGGACGGCGACGCGGACCCGGACGATCAGGGTCTCGACCGAGCGCGAGCGCACCAGCGGTCCGGGGAGCGACGGGAGCACCTCGTTCCTGTACGCGCCCGTCTCGCCGGCAAGCCAGGAGATCGTGACCCTCGTCGCCAAACCCGCGACGCCCGTCGACGACGTGGTCTCGTACAACTGGGACTTCGACGGCGACGGCACCTTCGACCAGCAGGGACGGGTCGTGGAACGGCGCGGCCGCGTCAACAACTCCGTCGCCGTCGAGTTGCAGATAAACCGCAGCGACGGGAACACCGAGGTCGTCACCCGTCAGGTCCCCATCGACCCACGGCGGTACTCGATCCCGCTCACTCCGACGCCCTCGCCGACGGCTTCGCCGACCGCGACGACGACGAGCAGCGACGGCGGACCGGGCTTCGGCGCGGTGCTCGCGCTCGCCGTGATACTGCTGGCCTGTCACGCCGTCCTCCGGAGGCGGTCCGAATGACCGCCCGACAGCTGGCCGCCACGGCGCCGCCACGCGACCGCCCTCGACACGCACACGGAGACCGACACATGAAGACTCACAGCCACGTGCCAGACGCAGCGAACACCGGACAACGAGCGGTCGCGAGTTCGGTGAGCGACCGGGACGGCGTGACGGCCGGGAGGACGCGATGAGCGACGAGCACGGATCGGCCGACACCCGGCGGTCGCTCACCGACCTGGAACGCGCGGAGATCGACGGCATCTGGAACGACCCAGACGACGACTCGCCGAACGCATCCGCCGACTCGGCGGGATCGGCAGTCGACGACGACCCGGACGGCTCGAACGGCCCAGGTGGTCCGGACAGTTCGGACGGCTCGAACGGTCCTGACGGCCCGGACGAGCCGGGCACCGGGTCCGAGGCGAGCGACTCGACCGAGGGCGCGATCCCGATCGAGCGTCGCGACTTCCTGAAGTGGGGCGTCGCGGGCGCCGTCGCGGACCGGTCGTGGTTCTCCTCGAGCGTCGGCGACAGCGGATCGGACGAGGCGGAGAGTCTGCGGACGGTCTCGATGAAATCGACCCCGCGTGACTACCTGCCCGACGAGCCGTATCCGCTCTCGATACGCGGGATCGCGCCCGACCGGTCGACGTCGCAGGGAGCGAACGTCTGGACCGGGGGCGAGTGCAGCGTCAGAGCGCTGATCTCCGAACAGGGGTTCAATCGCCGACCGATCTCGCTGCGGGAGATCGTCACGCCCCAACGAACGGGGATGCAACAGGCCACCTGGTCGTCGGGCTGGGAGAACTGGCTGGACGACCACGAGCGCTCCGGTGCGACGGACTACAACTTCAACCGGCGCAAACTGGCTATCCAGGCCGTCGCGCGCAACGCCACCGGCGAGTTCCGCGCGGTCGGATCCGGTCACTCTCACTCCGAGGCCGCGCGGCCGCGGTCGAACTTCAGCGACCTCAAAGGCATCTCCGGGAAGCTCCCGATGCCGTGGCTGCGCGACGCGAACGACCAGTTCTGGAACACCTCGTCCGTCGACCGTTCGAACCTGATCCGCCTCGGGGCAGGCACGGTGCTCAAAGACCTCAACCTTCACATCCTGCCGGGCGAGGGGCTCGCGCTGCAGAACATGGGGTCGTTCGACGGCCAGACCCTCGGCGGGGCGATCAACACCGCGACCCACGGGACTGGTCTCGGCCTCGGTTCGTTCGCAGACCTCGTCAGGTCCGTCGAGATCATCACCGTTCCGGAGTCGCCCATCGCGAGCGGACAGCCCGTCGTCCGGATGTTCCGGATCGAGCGCGGCACGGACGGTCACGATATCACCGATCCCACGGAGTTCGGGAAGGACACCGACCGCCACGACATGGCGCTGATCCAGGACGACGAGATCTTCCGCAACGCGGTCGTCGGCTACGGCAGCCTCGGCGTCGCCACCGCCTACACGCTCGAACTCCGGGACCCGTACTGGCTCCGGGAGAACAACTACATCGATTCCTGGAACAACCTGAACCTCTACCAAGAAGCGCAGAACCACCGCCACCTGAACGTCCTCGTCGACCTCGCGGGACCGCAAGTGACCGGGAACCCGAATCCCAATCCGCTCTGTCGGGTTCGCACACAGGACATCGTCCCCTCGCGCAATCGAGCACCGACGGAGCGCAAGACCATCGGGGAGACGGTCGGCGGGGTCACGACGGCGATCCTCGAAGAGATCGGGGAGCTCCCACTGGAAGTGATCAGTAATCTCAACGACCCGGTCAGCGTGATCGAGCAGTTCCCGCGGGACCTCATGCGCAGCGTCGCGAACGCGGCGAGCCCGTTCAAGCGCGGTCGCAACGAGACGCTCTGGCACTACGCGCTCAGGCGGGTGCCCGACAAGACCGGGCCGCAGGACAAGCCGGTTCCGCCGAACAAAGCCATCACGACGGAGGTCGCGGTTCCCGCGAGCCAGGTGAAACCGGCCGTCGAAACAGTCATCCGGACCGTCCAGAACGACAGTCGCTTTTTCCCGATCCCGCTCGGGATCCGCTTTACCGCCAGTACGGACCACAATTTCACGCCGGAGTACAAGCGCGAGATCGCGATGCTCGAGTTCATCATCCCGGTCCCACCGGGCCTCCGGAAGAACATCAACAGCGTGAAGACCGCGAACGACACGCCCGGTCCGTTCGGTCCGGTGTACGCCAAACCCAAGAAGATCTTCTGGCAGAAGGTACGGCTGTTCTTCCAGCTCGCGAACCTGATGCACTTCGCGAACCTCGGGGACGCGAAAGACGGGCTCTCGATCGTCGAGGACGCACTCGTCTCTCAGCACGCCGGTCGGCCCCACATGGGCAAGTACAACTCCATCGACACCGGCGCCAGCCGGTCGTACATGGACCCACAGAACATGCACCCCAACTACAGCAGGTGGGTCGAGGCCTACGACTACTTCAACCAGTTCGGCACCTTCGACAGCGACTTCACCGACAACAAGGTGCAGTAATCGTGGGCGCGACCACCAGACTACGTGACCGTGATCGCAACCACCAGGCTACAGTGACCATGTGCGCAACTGCCAAGGTGCGGGCCGCTGAACGGACCGATACACGCCCGCTCGCCCCGCCCCTTCGGGTCGGGCGGGGCGAGTGATTCCCATGAAAGTCGAGATCGAGATCCCCGACAAGTACGCGAACAAGTTAGACGAGGTCGAGGCGGTCGAACCGACCATCCAGGACCAGATCGAAGTCGAGGTGCTCCCGCAGGTGCTCCGACTGATCAACGACGCCCACCGGCAGCTCCAGCAGACCGAGTCCGGCGGGCCGGCTATCGACCCCGGTGGGGGATCGGACCGTCGGGGACCGGACGGATAGCGACCGTCGACAGCGCCGAAACGCCCGTCAGGGTGGATTTTCCGCGGTGTTGATCTCTTCGAACGTCCCGTGTTCGTAGGCGTAGCGCCACCGCTGATGGACCGCTCGCGCGACCAACTGGAGTTCCGTTACCGCGACACAGGAGGGTTCGACCGGACGGCTTGACGCGTCGGGCGGCGGGTGAAAGTGCCGTCTCGGCGCGTCGGGCTTCGGGTGGCGGTCGAACCTGAAATTTCGGCCCGTCTCGTCGCTGTAGTGGACGGCGTAGTTCCCGCTGAGGCTCCACCTGATGTCCAGTCGCGCGCCGGTCGCGGTTCCGACTCCGTCGGTGAGTTCGATCGCGAGCGTCTGCGGATTTACCGGGTCGTCCAGCGCGGCAGTCTCGACCAGCGGTTCCAGATCGAGAAACAGGTCGCGGAATCGACGGAGTGCCGTCGGATCGATTGGGCCGAATCCCTCGACTCGCTCGCTCGCCTCGCCCTCGTCGGGCCGGCCATCGCCGCTCATACGACGGCCGACGCGTCCTCGTCTCCGTCCCGGTCTCCACCCTCGCCGGTGAGGTGGCCGGAGTCACTGGCCGCTCCGATCGCGAGCGCGGCCTCCGCGAGTGCGAGATTCCGCCGTGTCGTCTGCCACTCGGTGAGGACCGCGCCGCGATCGCTGTCCGCGTCGGACACCTCGAGCTCCCGAGCGAACTCCTCGGGCGAGTCGACGCCGTACTCCTCGCGCCACTCCCGAATCTTCCCTTTCATCTCGGCGACTCCGCTCGCGATCTCCGCTGGTGTGCGCTCGGCCAGCAGCGACTGTGCGTGATCGGTGACGATCGCCGTCTCCGAGCGCCGGTATCGCGTCGCCTGCCCGTCCTGTCGGGTCGACACCTCGCCCGCGTCGACGAGCGTCCGGAGGTGCTTGCGCGCAGTCGTCGGCGAGACGCGAGCGCGGTCGGCGATCCGGTCGGCGGACTGTGGCTCGTAGGTTCCCCGGACCACGTCGTAGATGCGCTCGAACGGCGTCGTCTCCGCGACCCAGTCCGCTTCGACGGCCTCGTTCACGTCCAGTGGCTCCGACTCGTCCCGTCGCTCCGCCCCGCCGTCCGGAAGCGCCCCCCGCGGCTCCTCGCCGTCGCGATCCATCGTGACTCGACGTACGCCGGCAGAATATAATAATGTCCGGATCAGCAAGCTGATTTCGACCGGCGTTACTTTCGCAGTCGCGCCACAGTCTCACCCTCGCGCTCGTCCACGTCGACGAGGCCGTCGTCGGCCAGGTCGCCGACCAGTCCGCGGAGCCACTCGCGCCCGTACTCGCCGTCCGGCGCGTAGTCGACCCGCACGCGCGGCCCCAGGTCGTCGAGCGCGAGTTCGTCGTACTCTTTCAGGACCGAGACGGCGCGGCCGCGCATCTGCCGGCGGCTCCCCTCGAACGCGGGCTGGGTGGGCACGTCGGGCGCGGTGAAGTCGCCGGTCTCGTAGGCGTGACACCACTCGCGCCAGGGACAGCCCGCGGCGTCACACGAGGGCGTCTTCTCGCAGGCCACACCGCCGAGTTCCATGACAGCGTTGTTCCAGACGCGCGACTCGTCGGCGGGCATCAGATCCGCGGCGACGCGCTCGAAGGTCGCGTCGTCGTCGGGCACGTCGAACGCCCGATAGAGAACGCGCTTGACGTTCGTGTCGACCACCGCGTCGCCGTTGTTGAACGCGAAACTCGCGACGGCGTTGGCAGTGTAGGGCCCGACGCCCATCAGTTCGGACAGTTCGGCGGGCTCCGTCGGAAACTCCCCGTCGTACTCCTCGGTGACCTGCCGGGCGGCCTCGTGGAGGTACTTCGCGCGGTTGTTGTAGCCGAGGCTGTGGTCGGTCCAGAAACCCACCACGTCGGCGCGGTCGGCGCTCGCGAGGTCGGCGGCCGTCGGCCAGCGCTCGAGGAACGCTTCCCAGGCGGCGACCACACGCTCTAACTGGGTCTGCTGGCTCATCACCTCGCTGACGAGGATCTCGTAGGGGTCGTCGGTCCGGCGCCAGGGGAAGTCGCGGTGGTCGGCCTCGTACCACTCGACGAGCGCCCGCTGGACCGCCTCGACGTCCGCCGGCAAGTGCTCCGCTGCCGTCGCGTCGGTCATCGCTCCACCGTTACGGGCAGGCCGTCTTGTGCGTGGCGGTCGGTCGTCGCGGGGATCCCGGCGATGAACCGCACGTCAGCGGCTCAGACGAACGCACCCAGCAGGGGGAGGAGCCCGGCCGCGCTCTGGAGGACGGGCCCGACGACATCGGCGACGGTGGCGACGATTTCCTCCCAGACGGAGAAGCCGGTGAGAAGCGCCAGGAAGGTGTCCAGCCCGAAGAAAAAGAAGAGGGCGGCGCCGGCGACGTGGGCCTTGCGAACGTCGAAGCGGTGGGAGAACGTGCTGAAGAAGTAGGCGTTCGCGAGGCTGATCGGGATGATGACGAGCATCTCGCCGACCCAGATGCCGGCGTGGGCGCCGTACTCGACAGCCAGGCTGATGGTCACGAGCTGGGTCTTGTCGCCGAACTCGCCGACGGCCATCAGCACGAAGATCGGCAGGAAGTTCCCGAATCGGTCGGGCACGTCGAAGCCCGCGACCGAGACGTCCAGGTCGCCGTCGACCGCCGCCATCCCGCCGTCGGTCTGCGGGACCGTATCGACCGCTTCAGTCGCCCCTTCGGACGAATCGCTCGCGGGCATCGAACGTACGAGCAGGACGCCGAAGAGAAGAAAGAGCCCGCCGGCGATCGCGTCGAGATACGCCGGCGGCAGCGCTCCCTTGAGCGCCTGGCCGAACCAGATCTCGAGCGCGGTCCACCCGGCGAAGGCGAGTCCGGCGGCGCTCACGACGACCGTCGGCCGGTACCGCGTCGCCAGACCAGCGATGATGAACTGCACCTTCTCGCCCGGCAAGACAGCCAGCTGTGCGACCATCGCCGCGACGACGACCGTCAGGAACGCCGCCACGTCGCAACCACCTCCGATTCAGTCCGTCCGCACCACACCCACGATCCAGACCGCACCCGAGACGCCGACATCGCGATCCGACTCGCTCGGCGTGTCTCGTCTCCGTGTCTCATTACGTGGATTTAGCGAGATCTAAATCTTAACCCTGGCGGATCGAACGATTCCGGAAACGGACCGACGGTTCGGCTGCAATGGTTCGATTAGTGGCTGGTACAACCGGTACATACTTCGGCCGCGCGGTGGAAGGCTCGTCGATGAGCTTCACGGACGATCTCCGGACCGAGGCCGAACCGATCTGGGAGGCGACGCTGTCCCACCCGATGGTCGAGCAGTTGGGCGAGGGCACCCTCGACGAGGGGCCCTTCAGATACTGGGTGAAACAGGACTACGTCTACCTCGTCGAGTACAGCCGCGTGTTCGCGCTCGGCGCGGCCGCGGCGCCCGACCTCGACAGGATGGGCACCTTCGCCGAGTTGCTCGACGAGACTATCAACACGGAGATGGACCTCCATCGCTCCTACGCCGCGGAGTTCGACATCTCCGAGGCCGAACTCGAAGCCACGGATCCGTCGCCGACGACGCGGGCGTACACGGACTTCCTCGTTCGCGTCGCGGGCGAGGGGACCTTCGGCGACCTCGTCGCCGCTCTCCTTCCCTGCATGTGGGGCTTCAACGTCACCGGGAGGCGCCTCGCCGAACGGGGACTGCCCGACCACGAGCAGTACGCGGCGTGGATCGAGATGTACTCGAGCGAGGAGTTCACCGACCTCGCCGAGTGGTGCAAGGACCTGATGGACGAGGTGGCCAGCGAGTCGACAGCCGCCGACCGCGAGCGGTATCTGGACCTGTTCGTCACCTCCAGCCGCTACGAGTACATGTTCTGGGACGCCGCCTGGCGCCGGGAAGAGTGGCCGGTCTGAGCGGTCGCTGATACTCCCACCCGGCTCTGGCGTTTTCCGAACTGATACTCGGGCAAACAGAATTTAGACGGCCGCCGTCCCAGCGCAACGTAGCACGGAGTCCGCGGCGGGACTCGTGGACTCGCGACCACGGCCAATGTCAGACGACAGCTATCCCGGCGCCGTCGCCGACTACCTGGCGGCGGACGGGTGGGAGACGTCCGCGACGAGGGTGGGTGAAGACGCCGTCGTCGTCCTGGGAAAGCGCGGGTCGGGCGCGGACGCACAGCGACTGCTGGCGATGGTCGTCGCGGGCGCCGACGCCAGCGTCACGCCGAAACATCTGAAGTATCTGATCCAGAAAAGTCGCGAACGCGACGTCGACAGGCGCGTCCTGACGACGACCGGAGCGGTGCCGGAGACAGTCGCGCGCGCTGCCGCGAAGTACGACGTCGAAACGCTCGACAGCGCGGCGGTCGCCGACGCCGTCACAGGGACGGGAACGGAAGGTCCGGGGGAAGAAAGCGCGGGGGCGGAAGACGCAGTGACGGACGGGCCGGAACCGGACGGCCCGGGTGCGGAAGACGCGGGTTCCGCCGCCGAACCGGTAGCCGACTCGGCGGCGGACGCCCAGACCGGGACCGACCCGAAATCGCCACCCACGAGCGCTGACTCCGGCGATCCACCTGTGGATGCTGGCTACGACGATTCACCCGCCGGTGCTGACTCAGGCGTCCCTCCCGATGGCGCGGGATACGGTGGGCCGTCCGGCGACGAGGGCGGCCCCGACGAGCAGTCGCCGACCGACGGCTCGCAACCGTCGGGTGACAGGCCACAACAGCGGCCACCGAACGGTCCGCGGCAACCGCCACCGAACGATCCGCAGCAACCGCAGCCGCGAGACGGCGCCGGCCAGCAAGCGAGCGACGTCCAGTCGGGGACTCGACCGCCGCCACCCCAGCAGGGACAGGCGAGCGGGTCGCTCGCGCCCGGTCAGGGCGGTCGACCGCCTGAAGGCGGTGGGCCCGGAGGGGGAAACGGACACAGATCCGGCGGCGGACCCGGTCGTGACCCGGACGGCGGACACCTCACGACCCGGCGGACGGTCCTCCTCGGGGGTCTCGGTCTGGCTGCGCTCGCCGGCTGGCAACTCGACGTGCTGGACTCGGACGACGGCTCGTCGATGTCAAACCGGGACGGGTTCCTGGAGTCGAAGTCGGAAGCGAGCGGCCAGCGATCCACCCGGACCGTCATTCCGCTCGAGGTGGCGAACGCGACCGGCCACGAACTCGGCGGCGGGGCCGTCGGCGTCGTCCGGGTGACGGTCAAACGGTCGCCCGGGAGCGACGACGTGGACCTCTCCCGGGCGACCGCCCGGTGGGTCGGCCCCTCCGGAACCGCCGACCTCGTTCACCCGAGCGCCGACGGATCGGGCGCGGACGGGTATTTCGGGACAGAGCCCGTCCGTGACGCGGACGGGTCACACCCGGTGTTGAACGACCCGGACGACAGGATCGCGCTCGTGTTCGACCTCGGAAGTGACCAGGTCGACGCCGACGACGATCCCAGCGGCGCGACAGGACCGGGAGAGAGCTCCTTCGCCGAGCAACTTCCGGAGGGTGCCTCGGTGATCCTGCGGATCGAAACGGCGGACGGTGGGGAGGTTCAGGAGTCGCTGACCGTTCCCGGTTCGCTGTCCGACAGCGACACCGTCTCGCTCTGAGACCGCGAATCCCGACCAGTCGCTACGCTCCCCGGAAGTCGGCCTCGCGTTCCTCGACGAACGCCCGGACGCCCTCCGCGTGGTCGTCGGTCGTCGCCGAGACGACCTGTGCCGCGGCCTCGTTCTCGATGGCCGCGTCGAGCGAACTCTCGATGCCCTGCTCGACCAGTCGCTTGGACTGTGTGAGTGCGACCGTCGGCCCCGACGCCACCTGCTCGACGAACGACGCGACGCGCTCGTCGAACTCCGCGGCGGGGTAGACGCGGTTGAACAGCCCCATATTTTCGGCCCGCTCGGCGTCGACGAGTTCGCCCGTGTAGATCAGTTCCTTCGCGACGTGCTCGCCGACCATCCGCGGGAGGAAATACGACGCCCCGGAGTCGACGTTCAGCCCGACCTGCCGGAAGCCGAAGCTGATCTTCGCGTCCGCGCTCGCCAGCAGGACGTCACAGGCCACCGCAAGCGCGCCGCCGGCGCCGAACGCGGGCCCGTCGATCTTCGCGACCGTCGGCAGGTCGCAGTCGGCCACCGCCCGCACCGCGCCCGCCGTCTCTTCGACGATCCGCCGGGCGCGCTCGTGGTTCGGCGCATCGCTGTCGAGCCCCTCGACCATCGCGTTGATGTCCCCGCCCGCGCAGAAGGTCGGGCCCGCGCCCGCGAGGACGACACAGCGGGCCTCGTCAGGCACGGCATCCATCGCTGCGATGAGGTCGGTGGCGACGCCGCTGGTCAGCGCGTTGCGCATTTCCGGGTAGTCGAGCGTGACCGTCGCGACGGCGTCTTCGACGTTGATCGTGACGTGCTCCATATCGATTCGTCGGCCCGCCCGGAGATAAGTCCCGGTCCGCTTCGAGTGAGAGTGACCGCAACCGCAGATGTCACCGCGACCGCACCCACCGCAGGTGATCCTGAGAGATGGAAGCCCTCGCCGCGCTCGCTTCGAGGAACAGCTACCGCAACCGCGACCGCAGGAAATCCCGAGAGACGGAAGCCCTCGACGCGCTCGCGGTCGCTGTCTCCGGAAATCGAAGATTTCCGGGATGACGAGAGAGCGTCGCTCTCTCGAACCAAGCGGGATATCCGCGCTCTCAGCACCGCCCGCGCGGATAGTTGCCCGCTCAGGCGACTGAAGTGTACGCGAGCCCGTCTCGCCCTTCCAGTCCGCCAGGATGAATTTGGAGGCACCAGCCGACCCAACTTTCCACGTCGAATCAGCCTGTGCGCCCGTGATTTCCTGGTGGACTGAAAGGGCGAGGACCGCTCGCGCTCGTGTAGTCGTCTCCGGGACCCCTATCCGCGCGAGTGCGGCGCGGTGCGGTTGTTCGACGCGCGGATATGTTCCGGAGCGACCGCGAGCGGGCCGAGGGCTTTCGACTCTCAGGATCGAGTGCGGTCGTGGTGCTGTCTGCGGATGCGGTCACATCCACAGCTAGCGAGCGGGCCGAGGGCTTTCGACTCTCACGATCGACTGCGGTCGCGGTGGCGTCTGCGGTCGAGACGACAGCTAGCGAGCGGGCCGAGGGCTTTCGACTCCGGGGATCACTCGCGGCTGCGGTGGCGTCTGCGGGTGCGGTATCTCGAAGCGAGCGGTCCACGTTTCAGCCGGGAAATCGAACGGCGTACCGGATTCGTTTGGCACCAGATTCAGGGAGGAACGTCGCCAGGATTGCGTATGCAGATCCACTGGCATCGTCGGGACCTGCGAGTGGCCGACAACCGCGGGCTGGCGGCCGCCGCCGAGGAGGGACCCGTCGTCCCGCTCTTCGTCTTCGATCGCGACGTGCTCGCCCACGCCGGCCCGCCGCGGGTCGCGTTCATGCTCGACGCGCTCGCGAACCTGCGGGCGGCCTACCGCGAACGCGGCAGCGACCTGCTCGTCCGCCGCGGCGACCCGCGCGAGGTCGTCCCGGAAGTCGCCGACTCCTTCGACGCCGACCGCGTCACGTGGGCCAGCGAGGTGTCGGGACTCGGCCGCGAGCGCGACGCCGCGGTCCGCCGGGCGCTCGACGACGACGGCGTCGCCCGCGCGTCCGTCGAGGACCAACTCCTCCACGAACCCGGCTCGATCCGCACCAACCAGGGCGAGGTGTACTCCGTGTTCACCTACTTCTGGAAGAAGTGGCGCGACCGCGACAAGCCCGACCCGGTCGACCCACCCGCGGGCGCCGACCTTCTCGACACCGTGGAGATCGCCGCCGACTACTCGCTCCCGACGCTCGCGGACCTCGGCTTCGACCAGCCCGAAGCGGACGTGCCACCGGCGAGTACCGCGGCCGCCCGGGAGTTGCTCGCCGGATTCTGCGAGGCCGACATCTACGATTACGACGAGCGCCGGGACTACCCCGCCGACGAGTGTACGTCGCGCCTCTCCGCTCACCTCAAATTCGGAACCATCGGGATCCGCGAGGTCCACGCGGCCGTCCGCGAGGCCAGATCCGCCGCCGAACCGGGGAGCGCCGACGCCGAGTCCGCCACCGAGTTCGAATCGCAGCTCGCCTGGCGGGAGTTCTACAGTCACGTCCTCTGGAACAGCCCCGAGGTCGTCACCGAGAACTTCAAAGAGTACGAGCGACCGATCGAGTGGAACCACGACCCCGAGGGGCTGCAGGCCTGGAAAGACGGCGAGACGGGCTATCCCATCGTCGACGCCGGAATGAGACAGCTCCGCCGCGAAGCGTTCATGCACAACCGCGTGCGGATGATCGTCGCCTCCTTCCTGACGAAGGACCTCCTGATCGACTGGCGCGAGGGGTACGACTGGTTCCGCGCGAAACTCGTCGACCACGACACCGCCAACGACAACGGCGGCTGGCAGTGGGCCGCCTCGACCGGCACCGACGCCCAGCCCTATTTCCGCGTGTTCAACCCGATGACCCAGGGCGAACGCTACGACCCCGACGCCGAGTACGTCCGCGAGTACGTTCCAGAGTTGCGGGACGTGCCCGCCGACGCGATCCACGCATGGCACGAACTCGACGCCGGCCGCCGCGAGCTGCTCGCGCCCGACTACCCCGCGCCCGTCGTCGACCACGGCGAGCGCCGCGAGCAGGCCATCGCCATGTTCGAGGCCGCCCGCGGCGACGACTGAGCGGCAAGCACGCGCCGATTCCGCGGTGCCGCGAGACATCGCGTCGAGAGGCGCCGATTATCCCGATTTGAAATGGCGACGCCAAGGGTTATATCGGAGCCGTCGTAGCGTCGGGCGATACGGGGGATCTATGGTCTCGGAACTGTTTCTCGCCGGCGTCGTCTGGGGGTCGGTCCTGGTCGTCGCGGGCTCTGCAGTGCTGGCCTGGCGCCAGCGGCCGAAACCGGGCGCCACCGCGTTCGCCGTCGTGATGGTCGCGGCGACGTGGTGGGTCGCGACCGCCTCGCTCGGACTCTACACGACCGACGAGGCGCTCAGGGTCTTCTGGTGGAAAGTCGAGTGGGCCGGCGTCGCCTCCCTCCCGGTCGCCTGGCTCGTCTTCGCGCTCGTCTACACCGGCCGCAGCGAGTACGTCTCCCCGCGGTCAGTCGCCGCTCTGGGCCTCCTGCCGACGGCCACGCTCGCGCTCGCGCTGACCAACGGCGTGGGCCACGACCTGGTCGCCGGTCCGCCGACGTTTCACGCCGCCGGGTCGATGCTGCTCGTCGAACGGTCGTTCGGCCCGTGGTTCTGGGTCCACGTCGCCTACTCGTATCTCCTCGTGGCGGCCGGCACCGCGCTCGTCGTCGGGATGGTCACCAAGCGGCGCCTGCTGTATCGCGGCCAGGCGGTCGCGCTCGTCCTCGTCGTCGCCGCACCGTGGTTCGGGAGCGCCCTCTACGTCGCCGGCGCGCTCCCGGTGGCCTACTTCGACCCGACGCCGTACACGTTCGTCATCTCCGGCGCCGCCGGGATCGCGGCGCTCTCGCAGCTGTCCTTTCTCGACGCCGTCCCCGTCACGAATCGCGTCGCCCGCCGCTCGGTCGTGGAGAACGTCGACGCCGGCGTCGTCGTCGCCGACACCGACGGCCGCGTCGTCGACACCAATCCCCGCGCCCGGGACCTGCTCGATTGCGAGGGCGAGTCGGTCGCGGGCGACGACGTCGAGGCGTGTCTACCGGTCGATGCTGCAACGGCCACCGGGAGCGACCGCTCGGGCGAGAACACGACGGTCGTCACCGACGACCACCGCGGTCGGACCCGGTATCTCGACGTGCAGGTGACGGCGCTCCAGGACGACTACGACAACGTCACCGGGCGGATCTTTCTCCTTCGGGACGTGACCGAACGGCGCACCCGCCTCCAGCGGCTCGGCGTCCTCAATCGCGTCCTGCGCCACAACCTCCGCAACGAGATGAACGTCATCTACGGCCGCGCCGACCGACTGGCCCGCGGCGAGGGCGACCCGGAACGCGCCGCGGCGGACATCCGCGAGAAGGCGAGCGAACTGACCTCGCTCGCCGACAAGGCCCGCCAGATCGACGGCGCGCTCGACGCGAACGATGCCGAACCCGCGGATCTGGTCCGGGTCGTCTCGATCGAGTGTGACCGACTCCGGGACGCCTATCCCGCCGTCGACCTCCGCGTGCGGACGCCGGACGACGAACTCCTCGTCGACGCAGTCGCGGGGGCCGTCGTCGGGAACCTCCTCGAGAACGCCGTCGAACACAACACGGCCAGCGAGCCCTGGGTCGAACTCGCGGTGACGGCCGACGACCGGACCGCCGAGATCACCGTCACCGACAACGGACCGGGGATCCCGCCGGGCGAACTCGCCGCACTCGAGGGCGACATCGAGACGCAACTCGACCACGCAAGCGGCCTCGGCCTCTGGCTGGTCAACTGGGGCGTCGACGCCGTCGGCGGCAGCCTCTCGTTCGAAGACCGCGACCCGTTGGGCACGCGAGCCACCGTCACCCTGCCGCTGGCCGAGCCGTCCGGAACGGCCCCGGAACGCGCGGACGAAGCGAGTGTCGCGGACGCGACGGTTGCCGATACGGCTGGGGACTCGACCGCCGGGGACTCGATCGCTGGCGACTCGGCCGCCAGAGATTCGACCGCCAGACCCACCGGGTCGACGGGGCCCGATCCCGCTCGTGGGACGGCGGACTCGGACCCTCCGGATTCGGACGACGTCGGGGAGAACGCGGGGCTGTTGAACATCCCCTTCCTCAAACTTTAACAGGTGCCCAGCCGTGGTGACAGGTGGAGGGACAACATATATGTCTGAACATTCCGATCCCGAGTTGCCACCGCTCCCGTACGACTACGACGCCCTCGAGCCGCACATCTCCGAGCAGGTGCTGACCTGGCATCACGACACCCACCATCAGGGGTACGTGAACGGCCTCGCGTCGGCCGAGGAGACACTGGCCGAGAACCGCGAGTCGGGCGACTTCGGCTCGTCCGCCGGCGCGCTGGGGAACGTCACCCACAACGGCTGTGGCCACTACCTCCACACGCTGTTCTGGGAGAACATGGACCCCAACGGCGGCGGCGAACCCGACGGTGCCCTCGCCGACCGCATCGAGGAGGACTTCGGCTCCTACGAGGGCTGGAAAGGCGAGTTCGAGGCCGCCGCATCCGCGGCCGGTGGCTGGGCACTGCTGGTCTACGACCCCGTCGCCAAGCAACTGCGCAACGTGGCCGTCGACAAGCACGACCAGGGCGCGCTCTGGGGTGCCCACCCGATCCTGGCGCTCGACGTCTGGGAGCACTCCTACTACTACGACTACGGCCCGGACCGCGGCAGCTTCATCGACGCCTTCTTCGAGGTCGTCGACTGGGACCACGCCGCAGAGCAGTACCAGAAGTCGGTCGGCCACTTCGAGTAACGACGCGTCGTCGACCGCTTCGAGTACCGACGAGTCAGTCCACCTTCGCCGTTTTTTCGCGGTCGCGCCACCGGCGAGCCGCAGTTCTCCTCGCCGCGAGCCCGGATCGGTCCATTTACTCCGGGCTCGGATCAATCGCGGGGTATGCCACGACCGAAAGCGGACTTCGACGACCTGCGACCCCTCGAGTTTCGCGACCCCGCCGAGGTGCTGGACGACGACGAGATGTACACCATCTACGAGGTCGGCCGCCTGCTCCAGGGGGTCGACCCCGAGACGGACCTCGACGTCGAGACCGAGAACGTCCTGCTCGACTGGGCGATCCCGTGGATGATCACACACAGCGAGGCGTTCGTCTTCGCCGAGCCCGAGAACGACGCTGAAGCCGGCTACTACGGGCTCGCGAGCGGCGACGAGTCGGCTGCGGCGGCCGGCGACGACGCGGCCGCGACCGACGAATGAGGCTGCTCGTCGCCGGCGGCGCCCGTGTCGACGCCGGGAAGACGACCTTCTCGGTCGGCCTCCTCGACCGGATCGGCGGCGTGGGGTTCAAGCCGCGCGCGGGCAACGACTTCTGGTTCGACCACGACGACTACCGCCGGGCGGTCGCGGGGGAGCGGCTCTACGGCAAGGACGCGAAGCGCCTCGCCGCCGCGAGCGCGGCGGACGTGACGCCCGAGGACATCAACCCGGTCCACCGCCTCTGGCGACCGTCGCCCGGCGGCGGCAGCGGGATTCTCGGGCGCGAGGACCGCGAGTTCCTCGTCGACCGCGTCGTGGACGGCTTCGTCGTCAACGACACCGTCGACCTCCCCGACTCGGTGCGCGAAGCGCTCCCGCTCGCCGACGCGCCGCGGGTCGGCGACCTGGGCGCGTTCAACGACCTGATGGCCGAGCGCCACCTCCCGGCCCAGCGAGCGCTCGGCGAGGAGATCGAGGCAGTCGACCGCGCCGTCGTGGAGTCCTACGCGGACGTCGCCCGCCCGCTGGAATCGGTCGACCCCGACGCCGTCGCAGTGGTCGAACCGGGGCGAGCCCGCATCTACGACGGCGACCGCTACGAAAACGCCTGTGCCGTCGCCACTGGCGGCCCCGACGCGGGCCAGCTCGAAGAGCGGGTCTCGGGCGTGACCGACCTGATCGACCCCGAGGCTCGTATCGACCTCCCGGCGCTGTCGGGGGACCGACAGTCCGACCCAGCGGCCGTCGCCGACACCTACGAACCCGCTTACGACGCCCTGCTCGCCGCCGCGGTCGAGTGAGCGCTCCGGCCGGTCCGTTCTCTCAGCGCGACGTCTGGGCCATCCGATGTGCGGCCTCGACGTGCTCGTAGGGGTCGTCGGTGACGCTCGGGCCGTGGCCCGTGTGCATCTCCGCGAGCGACGGCGACACCGTCTCGAGGACGTACGCGATGCTCTCGACCAGCGTCGGCCGATCCCCCTCGTCGAGGTCCGTCCGGCCGAAACTCCCGTTCGCGAACACCAGATCGCCGGCGAACAGGTCCTCGGGGTCACTCGCGTAGAAACAGAGGTGGTCGTCCTTGTGGCCGGGCGTGTGCAACGCCTCGTAGTCGTGGTCACCGAGGGCCACCGTCTCGGCGTCGGCCACGGCGTGGTCGACGAGTTCGTGGTCGGGGTCGAACCCCCAGACGTCGACGTCGAAGGCGTCGACGACGGCGGGCGCGTTGCCGACGTGGTCGGGGTGAGTGTGGGTGAGTACGAGCGCGTCGAGGTCGTCGACGCGCTCGCGGACGGCGGCGACGATATCGAAGTTACTCCCGGCGTCGATCAGGACTGTTCGCTCCCCGCTCACGAGGAAGGCGTTGCTGGTGAACACCTGCCGGTTGGCGGCCAGGTTCGCGATCATGGCCCGGGCTACGGCGGGTGCGGGGTAGTCTCTGGCGGTTCCGGGCGGCCGGTTTCTCGCCGAGGCGCCCACGAAGAGTGTTCGAATACGAACAGGTGCGTGCTCGCCCGGGACTCAAGGGGCGGGGATAGCGGGTTCGCGACACCGCTCGAACCGCGGTGTAGGGGGGCTGTACGCCAGCGGACGCGGACCCACAGGGCTATGTGTGATGAACAACAAGGTCGGTCAGAGAGCAGATGACAGGATCGGAACGGCCTGTCGTACTTATCGTCGAGGACGAGCCCGACGTCGCGGAGACGTACAATCTCTGGCTCGCAGACGAGTACGACGTGAGAATGGCTGAAGACGGGGACGAAGGGCTGGCGAAACTCGACGACAGCGTCGACGTGGTCCTGCTGGACCGGATGATGCCGGGACTCTCCGGTGACGAGGTCCTCGCGCGCATCCGCGAGCGCGGGCTGGACTGCCGGGTGGCGATGGTGACGGCGGTCGAACCCGACTTCGACATCCTCGAGATGGGGTTCGACGCCTACCTCTGCAAGCCGGTCCGCAGCGAGCAACTCCACGACACCGTCTCGAACCTCCGCGAACGCTCGGCGTACGACGACCTGCTGCAGGAGTACTACGCGCTGGTCGAGAAACGGGCCACACTGGAGGCGACGAAAAGCAGCACGGAACTGACCGACAACGAAGAGTACCAGCAGCTACAGGAACGCATCGAAGAACTCAAAGGCGACCTCTCGGAGACGCTCGGAGGTATCGGGGACGACGAGGACTTCATCGCGACGCTTCGGGGGCTCGGTGATGTCGAGGAGCAGTGACTCCGGAGCGACCTACGACCTGACCGACGTCCTCGACTTCGAGGCGCTGTCGGCGGTCCGTCCCGGGTCGTCCATCCTCGTCTCCGGCCCGGCGATGACCGGCAAGGAAGAGCTCGCGATGCAGATCCTCGCCGACGGCTCGCGCCACGGCGAGGGCGCGATCGTCGTCACGACCGGCGACCGCGCCGAGAACGTCGTCGCAGACTACCAGGAGCGAGTCCCGGAACTCGACGAATCGCTGCTCGGCGTCGTCGACTGCCGCGGCGAGAGTGGCCGCAGCAGCGAGTACACAGCCGGCGGCACGTTCGTCTATCACCTCTCCTCGCCCGGCGAAATCACCGGCATGGGTATCGGGATCACGAAGTGTATGGAGACCCTCGCCAACAACGGCGCCGACTCCGGCCGGTTCGCGCTCGACTCCCTCTCGACGATCCTCACCTACACCGACAAGAAGACCGTCTTCAAGCTCTGTCACATCCTCTCGTCGCGGTTCGACACCGCCGGCTACCTCGGCGTGTTGACCATCGACTCGAGCGCTCACGACGAGCAGACCCTGCAGGTCATCAAGCAGGCCTTCGACGGCATGATCGAGATCCGCGAGGAGGACGGGACTCGCGAGGCCCGCGTGCTCGGCCTCGCGGGCAAACCGACCGACTGGCAGGAGTTCTGACGCCGGTTTTCCTTGTCGACCACCACCGTTCTCTAGTCAATACCGACTGTTCGTGGGGTCCTTGCTGTCCTTATACCCCTAGTGGAGAAGGCTTTATGCCACTCACTGTCACGGTTCGGCCATGGCGGCAACGGTATCCGAGCGACCGACGCACGTCCAGAAAGCGTGCGCGTACATCACGCGCGAAAACGGTGACCTGCTGGTCTTCGAGGGCCCGGGACACGACGGCCTCCAGATCCCCAAAGGCACACTCGAAGGCGGCGAGCGACCGCGGGAAGCACTCTTCCGCGAAGTCGTCGAGGAGAGCGGTCTCGGGACGCTCGCGACGACGGACCACCTGGTCACCGACGTCTGGACGCGCCGGCGGTCCAAGCGGTACGTCCGCCACTTCTATCACGCGACGGTGTACGAGGCGCCCGACGAGTGGACCCACGTCGTCACCGGCGACGGCGAGGAGAGCGGCGAGACCTTCGCGTTCCGCTGGGTCGACCCGACCGACGACCACGAGTTCGCGCTCGACCTCGACGACTACCTCCACGCGCTCCCCGCGGGGACCCGCGTGACCGACGCCACCGCGGCCGAGGCCTGACCGCCGACGGGAGCGAAACGGCCGGGGACCCGACCGCGACGACGACGGCGACCGAGAGGTGGATTTAACGGTTGGACCGCCGTAGGCGGCGGACATGGGAACCAGGAAGCGCGCCGAGGCGGACCCGGCGGCCGACGCGCGCACCGACTACGACTACGCCGCCGACGAGGTGCGCCGGCCCGCGCTGGTGGCCGACCTCGAGTCGCGCGTCGACGGCGAGGTGCGCTTCGACGAGTACTCCCGCCAGCTCTACGCGACCGACGCCAGTATCTACGAGGTGACCCCTGTCGGCGTCGTCTACCCCGCGTCGACCGCCGACGTCGCCGCGGTCGTCTCCTACTGCGCCCAGCGGTCGATCCCCGTCCTCCCGCGCGGCGGCGGGACCAGCCTCGCCGGTCAGGCCGTCAACGAGGCCGTCGTCCTCGATTTCACCAGGCACATGGACGCCGTCCTCGACGTCGACCCCGACGCGCGCCTGGCGCGTGCCCAGCCCGGCGCGATCCTGGGCGAACTCAACGCCGACCTCGCGACGCACGGCCTGAAGTTCGCGCCCGATCCCGCCTGGGGCGACAAGTCCGCTCTCGGCGGCGCCATCGGCAACAACTCCACCGGCGCCCATTCGCTGCAGTACGGCAAGACCGACGCCTACGTCGAGGAGTGCGAAGTCGTCCTCGCCGACGGCAGCGTGACCCGCTTCGGCGAGATGACCCTCGACGAACTCGGAGAGCAGGGCGATCAGGACGGCGACCTCGACGCGCGGATCTACGCCGAACTCGCGCGGATCGCCGACGAGGAAAGCGAGGCGATCCGGGAAGCGTTCCCCGAACTCAAGCGAAACGTCTCGGGGTACAACCTGGATCGGTTCGTCGACGAGGTCGAGGCTGCTCGCGACCCCGACGCCGACCGCGAGACGGTCAACGTCGCGCGCCTGCTCGCCGGGAGCGAGGGCACGCTCGGGATCGTCGCCGAGGCGACCGTCGCGCTCGAACCCGTCCCCGAGACGAAGGCGCTCGCACTGCTCGCCTACGACTCGCTGATCGCGGCGCTCGAAGACGTGGGCCCGATCCTCGAACACGACCCCGCGGCCGTCGAAGTGCTCGACGATGTCCTCCTCGATCTGGCCGAAGACACCGAGGAGTTCGGCGACCTCGTGGAGTCGGTGCTCCCCGAGGGGACCGGGTCGGTCCTGCTCGTGGAGTTCTACGCCGGGGACGACGACGAGGGCCGACAGAAAGTCGCGGATCTGCTCGCCGACCGGACCGAGAGCGGGACGGTGACCACGACTGCTGATCCCGAAGACGGCGCCGCCGCGCTGACCGGCGACCCCGTTCGGGCGTTCTACGCGAGCGAGGCCCACGACGAGGCCGAGCGCGCCCGCTTCTGGAAGCTCCGCAAGAGCGGCCTGCCCATCTTGCTCTCGCGGACGACCGACGCGAAACACGGCAGTTTCATCGAGGACACCGCCGTCCCACCCGAGAACCTCGCCGACTACGTCGCCGACTTCCAGGACGTCCTCGAAGCCCACGACACCTACGCGAGCTTCTACGCCCACGCCGGGCCGGGCTGTCTGCACATCCGACCCCTGATAGACACCAAGACCGTCGACGGCGTCGCGGGGATGGAGTCCATCGCCGACGCCGCGACGGACCTCGTGGTGGAGTACGGCGGCTCCGTCTCGGGCGAACACGGCGACGGCCGCGCCCGAACCCAGTGGAACCGGAAACTGTACGGCGAGGAAGTCTGGGACCTCTTCCGGGACCTGAAGGCCGCCTTCGATCCGGACTGGCTCCTGAATCCGGGGCAGGTCGTCGGCGTCGACGACGCGGCCGTCGCGAGCGGCGCGGCGCCCGAGCGCGCCCGCACCGTCGACATGACCGAGCACCTGCGGTTCGACCCCGAGTACGCCTTCGAGTCGGCGTTCGACCCGGCACTCAACTGGGACAACGACAACGGGATGCAGGGGATGGTCGAGCTCTGTCACGGCTGCGGCGGCTGTCGGGGCGGCCAGGACACCACCGGCGGGGTGATGTGCCCGACCTATCGCGCGGCCGACGAGGAAGTCACCGCGACGCGCGGGCGGGCGAACATGCTCCGGCAGGCGATGAGCGGCGACCTGCCCGACGACCCCACCGACGAGGAGTTCGTCGCGGAGGTGATGGACCTGTGTATCGGCTGCAAGGGCTGTGCGCGTGACTGCCCGAGCGAGGTCGACATGGCGAAACTCAAGGCGGAGGTCGAACACGCCCACCACGAGCGCCACGGGACCAACGTCCGCGAGCGCCTGTTCGCCAACGTCGACCGCCTGAGCGCGCTGGGGTCGGCGACGGCGCCCGTCTCGAACTGGCTCCAGCGGCTCCCCGGCGCGGGTGCCGTCACCGAGCGACTGTTCGGCGTCGCCCGCGAGCGAACGCTCCCGACCTTCGAGCGCGAGTCCTTCGTCGACTGGTTCGCGGGGCACGAGCCCGCAATCTCCGAGGCCGACGCCGAGCGCAAGGCGCTGGTGTTCCCCGATACCTACACCAACTACAGCCACCCCGACGCCGGACGGGCAGCCGTCGAGGTACTCGAGGCGGCGGGCGTCCACGTGCAGGTGCCCGACGACGTGACCGCGAGCGGCCGCGCGGCCCACTCGAAGGGCTTTCTCGACACCTCGCGCGAGCGCGCCGCGCGCAACGTCGACGCGCTCGCGCCCCGACTCGCGGAGGGGTGGGACCTGGTCGTCGTCGAACCTTCCGACGCCGTGATGTTCCAGTCGGACTACCTCGACTTGCTCCCTCATCCCGACACGGACGTCGCCGCCTCCGCGGTCGAGACGGTCGCCGCGAACGCCTACGGCGTCTGCGAGTATCTCGACCGCTACCGGCTGGACGAGGCCATCGACTTCGCGCCGGTCGCGGAGTCGCTGACTTACCACGGCCACTGCCACCAGAAAGCGACGAAGAAAGACCACTACGCGGTCGGCGTCCTCCGTCGCGCGGGCTACGACGTGGACGCGCTGGACTCGGGCTGTTGCGGCATGGCCGGCAGCTTCGGCTACGAGGCCGAGCACTACTCGATGAGCGAGGCGATCGGGTCGATCCTCTTCGACCAGATCGGGGAGAGCGGGGGCGAGACAGTCGTGGCACCCGGTGCGTCGTGCCGGTCGCAACTCGACGACCTGGGCGAGTGGGACGACGACACACAGCCACCGCACCCGGTCGAGCGAGTCCGCGCCGCGATCGACGACTGACGGGCGCTGACGGCGGAATACGGCAGTCGAGGCCGAAAGGACGTGCGTGCTAGCACGCGACACGGCTCACCCGCCAGGTATTAATAGGGGCGTCGTCTCTACTAAATTGCAATGGCGACCGGTACGGTTGACTTCTTCAACGACACTGGCGGATACGGTTTCATCGACACTGACGATTCGGAAGAGGACGTCTTCTTCCACATGGAGGACATCGGCGGTCCTGACCTCGAGGAGGGGCAGGAAGTCGAGTTCGACATCGTTCAGGCAGACAAGGGCCCACGAGCCGAGAACCTGGAGCGGCTGTAACCATGGCGAAAGGCAAAGTGGACTTCTTCAACGACACGGGCGGCTACGGCTTCATCGACACGGACGATGCCGACGAGGACGTCTTCTTCCACATGGAAGACGTCGGCGGCCCTGACCTCGAAGAGGGTCAGGAAGTCGAGTTCGACATCGTGCAGGCGGACAAGGGTCCGCGCGCGAAGAACCTGGAGCGACTCTAACAATGGCGAAAGGCAAGGTAGACTTCTTCAACGACACTGGCGGGTACGGTTTCATCGACACTGACGACGCGGACGAGGACGTCTTCTTCCACATGGAAGACGTCGGCGGTCCGGACCTCGAAGAGGGTCAGGAAGTCGAGTTCGACATCGAGCAGGCCGACAAGGGTCCGCGAGCGACCAACCTGGAGCGTCTCTAACGATGGCGAAAGGCAAGGTCGACTTCTTCAACGACACTGGCGGCTACGGCTTCATCGACACCGAGGACGCGGACGACGACGTCTTCTTCCACATGGAAGACGTCGGCGGTCCGGACCTCGAAGAGGGGCAAGAAGTCGAGTTCGACATCGAGCAGGCCGACAAAGGCCCGCGCGCGACGAACCTCGAGCGCCTGTAACCAGCGGATTCCTGCCGCATTCGCGGCACTGTCCGTTTCACTTCCGGAGTGGCGACACCGTGGGTCCTGACGCGTTCGGTCCATCACGCGAACATCGTGAGGCGTATGTGGGTGCGCCGGGGAGTATCGCACAATGAGCGACGCGACCAACGCGAACGAGGCAGTCGACGAGGACCTCTATCGGCGCGCACAGGCACTGCTCGAACCCGGCGAGATCGAACTCGTGGGCCTGGTCGTCCACACCGGGATCGACGGGAACGACGAGCCGGCGCTCCACGAGACGACCCTCGAGATCGGTAACGTCATCGCCGACCACGCCGGCCCCGACCCCGGTGACACGTACGTCTACTCCGGCAACGACGACAGCGAGTTCGGCGTCAACCAGCACCAGGGCCGCACCCTCGACGGCGACGACTTCGTCTGGGAGTGCCAGCAACTGCTCCGCGAGGAAACCTTCGACGTCGTCTTCTACTACGAGGCCGACATCGACCAGAAATCTGTCGTCGAGACGGTCCGCGAAGCGGGCTACGACGTGGTCGGCGTCGAACCGGCCTGACTCCCGCCGCGACATCCGCCAGTGCTTCCCTACTCGTCGACCATCCGACTCCCGCCCGGCGGGAGGAACTCCTGTATCCGGTCGGGGCTGGCGACTTTCCGCACGAACGAATCGTCGGCGAAGCGACCCTTGAACTCGCGGTAGAGCCGCTTTGCGGCGTCGTTTTGCGCGTATCGCCCCGGCTCGACCTCGATGCTCGTGACCGCGCGCGGTTCGATGGCCGCGGGCGGGCCGCCGATGACGCGCGTCTCGGGTTCGCAGGTGATCCCGACGGCGACGCCGACCTCGGTGCCCTCGTAGTAGGTGCGATCGCCGCGGATAGCGAAGCCGCCTTTTTCGAGGAACTCGCCGCTCTCGGGCGTCTTCGAGACCTGGTCCGGCCCGACCTCGTAGACGTCGCCCGCGAACTTGCCGTCCTTCCAGACCGACGAGTACGAGACGGCGAACTGCGCGGCCTCGCGCTTGCTCGATTCCGGCACTGTGACGCTCTCGTCGTAGGACTCGCTGGGGCCGGTCGCCTTGAGCACTGTCGCGGGGCCGCCGTGGGCCTGCGCGTGGAAGAACCGATCCCCGCGGTCGAGGTACTTTTTGACGATGGCCTCGTTGTCCTCGGCGTCGCGCCCGCCGATGACCAGGAAGCCGTCGCTCGTGTGGAACCAGCGGAAGCGCTCGTACCACTCCTCGGACTGCCGGACGGGGATCGACGGCTCCGAGAGCCAGTCGGTCGGCTCTTCCCCTTCGTCGCCCTCTCCATCGCCGCCCTCGCCGTCGCTACCCGCTCCCGCGCCCTCGCCGGCATCTTGCGCTTCCCACTCCTCGCGGCGGGTCTCGATCTCCTCGAGTTCGCGGCGGGTCTGCGCGACGGCCTCCTCGGCGCCGTCCTTTTTGTCCTCGATGCGTTTGGCCTCCTGGTAGAGCAGGTCGGCGTTTCGCTCGACGCCCTCGTGCGCGTCGAGGGTGATGGCGCGGTCGTCGATTTCGACGGTGACAGTGGCCTCGCTGCCGTCGACACCGCGGACGGCCTCGGCGGCTTCGATACCGCGCTCGCGGCCCTCCTCGAAGCGGTCGGCGATCTCGTCCCAGGAGCGGTCCTCGGCGCGGGCGTTCTGGACCGTCGAGAGGATGTCGTCGACGAGGTCGTAGTTGGCATACAGCAGTTCGGCGTTCTCGCGTTCGCGCTCGGCGTCGGCCTCGAAGTCCTCGATAGCGCCCTCCTGCTGGGCGATGATCCGCTCTTTGGTCTCGATCTGGCTCTCGAAGTCGGGGCGATCGCGCCCGCCATCGGACCCGCCCTCGTCGCGCTCGTCCTCGTCGGTGGCAAACGTGAAGTAGTCGTCCAGCGCCCCGGTGAACGTGTCGAATGGCTCGCCGTGGAGCCCCTCGTACTCCCTGAGCGGGACCGGCGTCGCGTCGACGCGGCGGCCCGTCTCGGTGGGGTCGTCAGCGCTGTCGTCCCCGTTCCCGGACTCGTCCTCGTCGCCCTCGTAGTACACTCGCGGGTCGAGGTCGCCGGCGTGGAGTCGCGCCGCGAGGTCCGACACCTCGGCGTAGAGCGCCTCGAGCTGGTCGTCGGTCGCCTCCTCGATGGGGACGTTGTAGTCGACGCCCGCGCGGGTGCAGAGCTCCTCGCCGTAGAGGCCCCCGAAGTTGAGCTGGGTCGCGAGCGTGCGCACGAGGTCCGAATCGGAGTCGCGCATCCGCGCCTCGAACCCGTCCTCGTCGACGGTGAGCGGGTTGAACCGCGCGTCAGGGAACTCGTACTGCGTGCCCGGCGCGACGGTGCGGGACTTGAGCCGCACCGTCTCGAGGCAGTCGACGACCTCGCCGGTGTTGTCGAGGACGGCGACGTTGCCGTCGCCGAACAGCTCCGCGACGACGGTGGTCGTCTCGCCGTCGCGCTCGAATTCGAGTTCGAGGATGCGGTCGAACTCGAACTGCGAGACGGCGACGAGTTCGGCGCCCTGCATCCGATTGCGGAGCATCATCGCGAAGTTCGGCGGCCGCTCGGGCGCCTCGGGCACGTGGTCGGGGTCGACGACGCTCAGCCACTTCTGTTCGCCGACGGAGACCAGCAGTTCGATCCGGCCGCGCTCGTAGTGGCGCATCCGGAATCGCAGCATGTCCCGCTCGGGATAGAGGTAGACCTTGCCGACGCCCGCAGCCTCGTAGACCGAGAGCTCGCCCGCCAGAGCGGCGCAGTCGACGCTCGTCAGCTCTCGCTTCCTGTCCATACACGGGAATCCGCGTTCGGGGAGAAAGGCCTGTCGCACCGTCTTTTCGCGAGCGGTGTCGGTCTGTCGAGTCTCGTCCCTCCTCGCCGCTCGGAGACGACAGCGAAAGGGGACAAAACGACCGGACGCGGATCCTACAACCAGGTCGCGAGCATCGCTTCGTCGATGTACTCGCCGTCGTACTTGTAGTGGTTCTCGCGGACAGCCTCGGTCTCCCAGCCGTGCGCCCGGAGGAACTCGATAGCCGCCTCGTTGGAAGCGGGGACGCTGTTGTAGACTTTCTCGATCTCGTTGTCCTCGGCCCACTCGAGTCCTCGAGCGAGGAGTTCGCTCCCGATGCCGTGACCGCGGTACTGCTCGAGGACGCCGACAGTGAGTTTCGCCGTGTGGTTGAGTTTCGCGGTCTCCTCGGTGGTGAGGTTCACCCAGCCGACCACCTCGCTGTCGACGGTCGCGACGAAGAACACGCGCGAGTGCAGTTCGTTGTGGCGCAGGAGGACCTCCTCGTGGTCGACGACGTCGGCGACCGTCTCGGCGTCGACGTAGGTGCCGTCGCCGATGGCCTGCCGGATCACGCCCACGAGCCCCGTCAGGTCCTCCTCGCGCGCCCGCCGGAGCGTCACCTGCACGCCGTCGGACTCGAACTCCGCTTCGGCCTCGTCGTCGTAGGCGACGCGCAGCCGGTCGGCGCTCTCCTCCAGGACGCCGTCGCGCTTGAGGATAGCGACGTGGTGGCCGAACGCGCGCGGTTCCATGTTGAGCGCGCGCCGGGCCTTCGAGGGCTTGACTGCGCCGTGGCGCTCGACGTAATCGTAGATGTCCCGCCGGTCGTCGTGGTCGAACTCCAGCTCTGCCGTGAGTTCCATGCGATTCGGTACCACTCCGCGCTACTTAACGATTTATCAGGTCCGTCCGGCGATTCTCGGGGTGGATTGTCCCGGGAGAACTACCAGCGGGAAAATCATCCGATCTAGGTATTTACAGGCAAGTTTTAATTGCGTCGTACGTGAGTGAGTACCTGATGTCATCCGAAGATAACGGTCCGGACGACACCGAACAGGGCGGGGGACAGGCCGACCAGCCACAGGGCGGGCAGGATCAACCCCCAGGCGGGCAACCGCAAGGGGGACAGCCACGGGGCGGCCAATCGACGGGCGGCCAACCACAGGGTGGACAGCCTGCGGGAGGTCAGCCACAGGGCGGTCAACCGCCGGCCGGGCAGCCGGCCGGCCAGCCACAGGGCGCGCCGCCACAGGGGGGGCAGCCGGCCGGTGGGTACCAGCAGGGACCGCCGGGCGAGAGCATCGGCGACATCTTCTCGAAGCCGACGACAGTGGACCAGATCAAGATGACCGTCGCCGTCTTCGCCCTCGCGGGTGTAGCGGTCGGGTTCGCCGGGTTTATTATCGGCAGTCAGATTTCCTTCGGCGGCGGACAGTTCTCGAGCGGGTCCGACTACGGGTCGTTCGCAGTGGCTGCAGCGATGGTCGCCGGCCCTCTGCTCGCAGTCCCGTTGAGTCTCCGTGTTGTAGACGCGATCGGTGGCTCGGAACCGGATGAGCAAGTCTTCGCGACCGCCGCGGTCAGCGGACTCGCCGGAAACATCGTTTTGCAACTCATCGCGTACATCTTCACCCTCGTCGGGTCGGACCAGCTTGACAACCTCATCGAGTTCGGCGACATGTTCATCGTCGCTATCGTCGGTGGTATCGGTGCGGCCATCGCAGCCGCCGGCGTCTGCTGGGCAGTGCTGAACCTCAGTAGCGGCCAGCAGATGTAGATCAGGCGACTTTCTCCTCTCAATCACCCGCCGACCGTTCCGGCACGCTCGTCAGGATGCGCGCCACGTCGGCGATATTGTGCGTGTCGATGAGCGCCTCCGCCGCCTCGCGGACGGTGAAGTCCGCGTCCATCTCGACGCCGTAACACGCCGCGTACAGCTCCAGATACGTGTTCATCGCCGTCTCGAGTTCGCGAAACTCCGTCTCGCCGAAGCGGTCCCACCGCCCCGAGCGCGCATCGACGTACACCGCGACGGTTTCGCCGAACCCTTCCCGGAGGTACGTCATCGCGGCGTCCTCGTCGGGCGGGTCCGCCGGCGGGTCGAACGACTCGCGGTCGGCGCGGGCCGCCGCTTCGAGGTCGGCGATGCGGTCGCGATAGGGTGAACTCATCCGTTGGAAAACGGCTCTGCTGGGTTATCCTTCCTTGTACTCGACGCCCTTGCCGCCACGCGGGTGGGTCCAGTCGGTGTCGGCGACGACCGCACAGGTGCCACACTCCACGCAGGGCTGGGTGTCGAGGCTGACGACGTGTTCCTCGGTGCCGTTGGTCTGGACGTACTCGTCGCGGTAACAGCCCCCGCCGAAGTCCTTCGCGGAGACCGGACAGGCCGTGACGGCCGCCCCGCTCGCCGCGAAGGAGTTGTCACGCAGTTCGATGTGCGGGTTGCCCTCGTCGATGTCGTAGGTCAGGTCGCCGATGCGATCGTCGAGTTCCGGCGTCTCGATGGTGTTCTCGTCGTCGACGCGCTCGCCGAGTTGCTCGGCGATGACCGTCGGGACGGTCACGTAGCCCATCCGCGTGTCGGGCAACATTCCGAGCAGGAACGGCGAGTTGTACAGCCGCTCGGCCCGGTCGCCGAGGAGCTTGATGCCCGCGCGACCGACCGCCGAGTCAGCCAGCGTGTTTGTCAGCGACGCGACGGGGCCGAGTTCGCCGGCCTTGCCGAGCGTCTTGTAGCGCGTCGGCCGGAGTTTGTCCATCACGCCCTCGGTCTCCAGCTTCTGCTCGTAGCGCTGGCCCGCCTCGTCCGTGTCGTTGCGCGATTTGGCGTCGACGAAGGCCTCTGCCGCCAGGGCCCCCGCGGTAACGGCGTGGTTCATCCCCTTGATGATCGGCCCCTGGGCCTGCATCTGCCCGGCGGCGTCGCCCACGAGGAGGAGACGGTCGCGATGCGGCGAGGGGTGGGCCACCTTCTTCGAGTCGGGGACGAGCTTCGCGGAGTACTCGCGCTCGTCGTACTCGTCGCCGAGCCACTGCGCGAGCAGCGGATGCGTGAGCAGGTTGTCGAGCAGGTCCTGCGGTTCGTAGCGCTCCTCCGCGATGGAGTCGAGGTGGAAGACGGTCCCGATAGAGAGGGTGTCGTCGTTCGTGTAGAGGAAGCCGCCGCCGCGGGCGCCCTCGAAGAGGTCGCCCGAGAACAGGTGCGCGACGCCCTCGCCCTCGTCCACGTCGAAGCGCTCCTCGATGGCCCCGTCGGGCATGTCGACGACCGCCTTGACGCCCTGGAACCACTCCTCGGGTTCCTCCCAGTCCTGCAGGCCGGCGTCGCGGGCGAGTTCGGAGTTGACGCCGTCGGCGCCGATTATCACGTCGGCTTTGATCGGGTCGATCTCGTCGCAGGTGACGCCGACGATCTCCCCCCCCTCGCGGAGGAGGCCGTTGACCCGCACCTCGGTGAGGAGGCCGCCGCCGGTCTCGCGGGTCATCTCGTGGACTCGCTGGGCGAGCCAGGAGTCCATCTTCCGCCGGAGGACGGAGTCGGCCCACTCGGTGTCGTGGTGGTGGACGCCGCCCAGATCGAACGTCTTGACCTTGTCGCCGGCGACGTTGTGGATGTAGTGGTCGGTGACCGGCCGGTCCGTGGCTTCCTCGCGGAAGTCGGGGAAGAGGTCGTCGATGGTGTACGGCGAGGACTCCTCGGCGTAGATCAACCCACCCGAAACGTTCTTCGAGCCGGCGTCGACACCTCGCTCCAGGACCAGCGTTTCGATACCGTTGCGTGCCAGCGTGGCGGCCGCTGCGGCGCCGCCGGGACCGGCGCCGACCACGACCGCTTCGTAGTGTTCGTGTTCGTCTGTCATCGTCGTCTCCCGTGCGTGTGCTCGTCTGCGCTCTCGGTCGTGCGGTCGTCGGTTCGGTTCGTCGCGTGCTCGTCGGTGCGATACATCAGTCGTCGCTCGCCTCCGCGACGGCCGTCGCGAGTTCGCCCTCCTCGACGGCGCTGATCAGTTTCGGGAGCACCTCGAAGAGGTCGCCCTGGATGTAGTAGTCCGAGAAGTCGCGGATGTCCGCGTCGGCGTCGGTGTTGATCGCGATGATCGTGTCCGACTCGTCCATCCCGACCTTGTGCTGGATGGCGCCGGAGATGCCCGCCGCGATGTAGACGTCGGGCTCGACGACCTGCCCGGACTCGCCGATCTGGCGGTCCTCGCCGATGTACTGCTCGACGTGGCCCTCGAAGCTGTACGAGGAGGTGATCACGCCGCGCGAGAGGCCGAACGCGGCGTCGTCGAACGCCTCGACGAGGTCGAGTCCGAGTTCGATCCCCTCCGTGGGAGACGAGCCGATCCCGCGGCCCATCGCGACGACGACGTCGTGACCAGTCAGGTCGATCCCGCTGTCGAGGACGTCGTAGTCGGTCACCTCGACTTCGAGCCACTCGTCGGTCAGGTCCATGTCGTGTTCGACGACTTCGGCCTCACCCTCTTCCTCGGCCTCCGGGATCTCGAAACTGCCCGGGATGACCGACGCGCCCTGCGGGTGGAAGTCGCGGAACGGCTTGTCGATACAGAGGATAGTCGAGTACTCGAACCCGGAGAAGTCCGGCCGCTTCATGTGCAGGATGCGCTCGAACTCCTTGCTGTCGCCGGGGACCCCCGTCTTCGCGGGGTTGGAGATCATCGCGTTCTCGATGTACAGGCCCGAACAGTCCGAGGCGAGCCCGGAGTCGAGTTCGCCCTGCACGAGCGCCGAGAGGTCCCGCCCGTTGTTCGTCGCCGGGAACACGGTGTAGCGGGGCTCGTCGTACTCCTTCCAGTCGACGTCTTCGTTCCCGTCGGCGGCCAGTTGCCCGCCCGCGCGGGCCATGTCGACGAAGACTTCGGTGTAGGACTTGTGGTTGAACCGCTCCAGGCGCTCGTCCTCGTGGTAGAGGATCTGGTCGGCGCCGTAGCTGGCGACCTCGTCGGTCAGGTCGGCCACGTCGTCGCCGATGAGGACCGCGACGACTTTCTCCTCCTCGTCGTAGTCCTCGTTGTACTGGTCCATCAGCTCGCGGGCCTTGCCGAGCATCTCCCGCGAGACGTCGATGAGTTCGCCGTGCTGGGTCTCGCAGTAGACCCACATGTCACGGTACTCGCCGCCGTCGAGCCCCTCGACCCACTGCTTGTCGGCGGTCGGGTGGTCCAGGTCGGGGTGTTTCTCTTCGGGCGGGACATACTCGAGTTCCTCACCCTCGCCGTCGTCGCCGGAGCCCTGGATCGACTCGATGCGGTCTTCGATCTGGGACTTGGCCGTCTTGCGGTCCTGGCCCGCCTCCTCGCGTTCGAGCATGTCCTCCAGGACGTCGACGTCGTCGATGTCCCGGACCAAGTTCGCGATGTCGGCGACGGTCATGTCGTCGAGGTCAGCCGAACTCGCGTCGACCTCCTCGTCTTCGGCCTCGAGTTTCTCGATGCGGTCCTCGATGAGCGTCTTCACAGGGACGCGGTCCTCGCCGCCCTCCTCGAGTTCGAGCATCTCGCGCAGCTCGTCCGGGTCGTCGACGTCTTTGATCTTCGGCCCGAGCTCCGCAATCTCGAGTTCCGTCGGGTCTATGTCTACCATGGTCAGTCACCCGCCGCGTACGGCGTCAGTTCCTCGACGACCTGCTCCATGTCCGAATCGTCGTCGGGGTCTATCTCGGTCGCCTCGCGCTCCGAGGGCGCCTTCGGGATCGGGTCGACGCCCGCGACGATCGTCGGCGAGCCGTCGAGCCCGATGTAGTCGGGGTCGAGGTTCAGGTCGACGTGGTTCCACATCGTGAACCTGTCCCAGTCGGTCGGATCCAGGTCGCTCCCGTCGGCGATGTACTCGCCGAACTCGTCGGCGCGCTCGGCGGTCGTGTCGCGCAGGTCCTTGTGTTTCAGCCGGTGGGAGGCCTTGTAGTAGGTCGGCTCGAACTCGGGGTCGGTGACGATGAAGGCCGGCATGGGCGCCTCGACCGTCTCTATCTCGTCGGCCTCGGCCTCGACGAGGCGCTTGGCGCGCACGACACCCTCGTCCTCGTCGACGTCGAGCGAGATGACGTGCGTGATGAGCGGCATGTCCAGACACCAGTCCGTCTGCGGACCGGTGTGGCCGGTCTCACCGTCGGCGGTCTTGAAGCCCGCGAACACGAGGTCCGGCTGTTCGTCGAGCTGGTGGATGCCGGTCGCGGCCGTCATCGCGGTGGCCCAGGTGTCCGCGGCGCCCATCTCGCGGTCCGAGAGGAGATACAGGTCGTCCGCGTAGACGTCGTTCATCCCCTCCTGGAGGACCTCCATGTAACCGGGCGGGCCCATGCTCATCAGCGAGACCTGACCCCCGTTGCGGACTTTCGTCTGTAGCGCCGCCCGCAGGGCGTACTTGTCGTTCGGATTCATCACCGTCGGTGTCTTCCCGCGCTCCAGATGGCCGTCCTCGTCGAAAGAGACCTGGCCCTCCCTGAAGTCGGGGACACCTTTCGTTAACACGACACTGCGCATAGTTGGCACACTCCTAGTTGGACGGCGGGACGGCGAGAGCGTAAGCTTTTCGTCCGGGGAACGAACGGACGCGTGACGCGTCCCACGTGTGGAATAGATGTGTCCATCGATCGTCGTAAATCCCACCCGATAGATCGCTGGCGGGACCGCTCGAGCGGTCGGGCAAACGTGTCAGAAGTCAGGAAGAGAAGGGAACGACGGTGGGAGAAGCCGGCCGAGTGACTCAGATCCGGCCCGCGCGGCCGGGGTCAACGTCGATGGCGTCGACGGGGCAGACGTCGACACAGAGCATGCAGTCGATACACTGGTCCTCGTGGGCGGGGTCGGCTTTGATCTCGCTTTCGGGGTGGCCTGGTGTGTCGACCCACTCGAAGACGTCGACGGGACAGTCCTCGAGACAGGCGCCGTCGGCGAGACAGATGTCGAAGTCGACGGCGACGTGCGTGCCGTGGATACCGAGCGTCTCGGGTTCCTCGACCGGACCCCACACCTTGTGCCCGTCGTGTTCCTCCGCGATTTCTCTGTTTTCCTCGAACTCCGGATCGATGGCCATTGGTACGTTGACGCACCACCCCCTGCCACGTAAAGGTTGTCCCGAAGAAACCGCCTGAAAGCAGTGTGGTGGGATCGACGGACCGACCACCGCAACGGCCGACCGCAGAGAACAGACCGAGAGGCGACCGCAGAGAACGGCAGGGAGGTCAGTCGCCACCGGACGCGACGACCGTATTGGTCACCAGCGTCACGATAGCGCGCCTGAGTCGTTCGGTGACGGCCTGGTCGGAGATGCCGAGCTGGTCGGCCAGTTCGACGGTCGTGCAGTCACGTGGAATATCGTAGTAGCCCTCTTCGACCGCCATGACGATGGCCTCGCGCTGGCGTTCGGTCAGCCCGAACCACGGCCCCAGGTCCGGTTTGCTCGGATTGTACACCCTGAGGACCTCGAACCCGACGCCACAGTCCCGACACTGCTGTTGAAACCGGGACAGCGCATCGTGGGACGGGAACCGCAACTCGAACCGCCACGACCCGTCGGTCCCCGTCGCGTTCAGAATGTAGGCCCTGACCGACCGCACCGCCCTGAAGACGGCGTCGTTCTCGACCGACCAGTCGAACGTGTACAACACCCGGTCGTCGTACGTGTCTATCTTCGAGATCCCCTCGACCGCATCGTGGCTGGTGACAGTGCACTCGAACTCATCGAAGTCCGCGTCGTAGATCCAGAAAAACGGGACCGCTCGATCCGCAGTCGGCACCAGCGACTCCAGTTCCACCGTCTCCGATCCGGAGAGATTCATAATACGTCCCAACTCGAACTCCGTCGCGGGTATACTGATCTCGGCAATGACGCTCATACAGCCAACGTCACCCCGTACACGACCCCTCGTGAAAGCAAATCAGCATGACACATCATGCCCCTCCGGATACTCTCATTTTTCATTGATCGTTTTTCTCGCTTGAAAAGTCTGTGGCCGCCGTATCACGAACGGATCTGGGAGACTGCGTCCGGATTGCCCCGCGAACGCCGGACTAACACAGACGTCAGTGTCTCGGGTCGGGCGCTCTCGAGACCTGCGCCCTGGCTCATCGCTCGGTCGGACAGCGAAAATCAGGATTGCGAATCGACGACTCGATCGGCGAGACGGGATCGTGTGAGCAAACGAACTCGTACTCGGTTACCCCGCCGGCGGACCGACGGACTCACGGGTGTGCGTAGTAGGCGACGACTCGGTCGCCGCCCGACCCATCGTCGACCGCGTCGATCCGCGCGAAGCCGACCCGTTCGAACTGAACCAGGTCGTCGGGGTCGTACTCGGCGATCCCGGGCTCGGCGTAGCCGGTCACGTCGCCGTCCATCGTACGCAGGGTCGTCGAGAGCGAGGCTTCGACGGGCACCCAGTGGACGACGTCGACCTGGCCATCGCGGACGACGTCGAGGTCGTCGTCCGTGGCGACCAGCGCGTCGTCCTCGAAGCGCACACAGCCAAAGCCCTTGAGCCAGACCCGCTCGCCCGCGTCCGGCAGGTCCGCCGACTCGAGATAGACGGCGTCCGCGACCGGGAGCGTCCGGGTGCCGCGGTCCTCGTGGTTGGGATGGACCGGCGGAGTCCCCGCATCGGGACCGCCCTCGACCGGCAACTCGACGGCGCCCGGAGCGTCCGGGCCCGCGTCGCGCA